>Ga0307928_10001170_pt1 | contig 19898 bp, 38 predicted proteins | sample AceLakmetagen232_FD_201815 | JGI IMG/M metagenome (GOLD analysis project Ga0307928, IMG submission 201815) | Saline water microbial communities from Ace Lake, Antarctica - #232 | ecosystem: Environmental > Aquatic > Non-marine Saline and Alkaline > Saline | place: Antarctica: Ace Lake... | reverse complement strand
CATCGTCCATAGGAACCCTCGCTAGGTATCCTAGGAAGACCGCAAACTCGTATGCGGTCATGCCTCTATCTGTTATTGCTTCGATGATGTCTAACATGTTGTCTCCTTGTATGCTTCTACTATGTCCCATTAACTTGAGATGTCAAGTCGGGCTTACACATTTCTTTTGACGACGGAGGACGACGGATACGACGGAGATGAGTCCTGGGGTAGCCATCTCGTTTAGAATATGTTACTCCTGCTAATATTGTAGAAGTATGTAATCCTAAAAGATCCTGGCACCATGGGGGGGTGCACTCCCACATTTAGAATATGTTACTCCTGCTCATTTACAGAAGTAGGTAATCCTAAAAGAGATGTCGCCAGGCGAGGGGTTCTAAGGCACGAAAAAGCCCCCCCGCCTTGTAGGGCGGGGGGGCTAGGTTGTTGCGCCTTGGCGCTAGGGCTTAGGCGTCTTCGGTCTCTGCGGCGGCTTCCTGCGGGACTTCCTCAGTCTCGCTCTCAACCGTCCGTTCGGGGGCGGCGTCTGCCTCGCCCTCGGCAGTCTCGGCGTTCTGCTCTGCGGCGACCCGCTCGGCTTCCTCGGCGTCTGCCTTGGCTTGCGCCTCGGCGTCTTCCTTTGCAACGCGCTCCGCTTCGACCTTCGCGGCCTTGTCGGCGGCTTTCTGCGCCTTGGCTTCTGCCGTCTGCTTCGCCTTGGCGGCGGCTTTCTCAGCCTTGACCTTGACTTTCTCAGCCTTGGCAACTGTCGCCTCTTCTGCCTTGGCTTCCGCATTCGCCTTGCGATCTGCCTTGCGCTTGGTTACTTCCTCGGCATTGGCGTTCAGTTCGGCAATGCGAGCTTGACGCTTCGCCTCGCGAGTCTCGTCCGCTTTGGCTTTCGCCTCGGCCTTGGCTTCTGCCTTGACCTTGCGAGCTTCGGCTTTCTTCTCGCGGTTCTCTTGCGCCTCGGCTTCTGCCGCTTCGCGCTTCGCCTTGCGTTCGGCCTTGCGTTTGGCAACGGCTTCTTTGTTCGTCTCGGCTTCTGCCTCGCGCTCTTCGCGTTTCACCTTGCGCTCTGCCTTGCGAGTCGCAACAGCTTCCGCATCAGCTTCCGAATCGGCCTTGCGATCTGCTTTCGCTTTCGCCCTGCGAGCATCGCGAGCATCGATTTCAGCATCGCTCAGGAAGGCGTCTTCGCGGCGGAATTTCCGCATTGCGGTCTTGCGCCAACGGAGTTGGAAACGCTGTTCCTCCTTCGTCTCTTTGCCGTCATCGTCGGTCGTAACCTGATGCTTGAGCGGATGCATGAAGTAAAGATGCCCTTGGGCGCTGAAGTTGCCTCGGCAGTCGCCGCGCTCGGAAGCCTCGCGAGGAGACATAACGACTCCTACGCTAGCGAGAGCGCCAAGCTCGTGCATGTTGAGGTCGGTCTGCGCGAACGTCATTACCTCGGACTTGAGAAAGGGCTTGCCCTTGCGGTCCATGATGAAAGTCATCAGGGCCTTGTAGTTGCCGCGCTTGTAGGGATTCTCGTGGGTCTGCTTGCTCGTACTCATGGTTCGGTTCCTTTTCAGTTTCGGTTTGAGGGGTTATCCCTCGGTTACTTCTACTCTACTTGTCTTTGTGGGTTTGTCAAACTCTTTCCAAACTTTTTTTCAGTTTTTATTGAGCTTATTGGCATCGTCCTTTCGTTGTTGCCCTTACTATGACAGCCTTCGTGGGAATGTCAAGTTGTATTGGTTTGTTTTGTTTCATTTTTTTGTTCCCTCATCTCAGTTCGTCTCGTTCTAACCCCTACTATGTCATACCTTGTGCGAATGTCAAGCCATGTTTGAACGATTCCTGTATTTTTCTCGTGCTTCTCCTCGACTCGCCTCATCCCCGCCTGGATCTCGCTGCATTTAGAATTACCTACTCCTGTTAATTCGCAGGAGTAACATATCCTAAAACGATAGATCTAGGCGCTCATCACACACGTGCACACGTATACGCGCATTGTCAAGTGCTAGTAGTAAAAAATGTGCATAAAAAAAGAGCCACTGACCTCAAAATCAGTAGCCCTAGTAAAAATTATCGGGATTTCTAGGTTTAGTAAAAATTACTAAAGTGTAATGCTTTAGTATTATTTACCACTCTTTTCTTTCTTTATGCATTCATCGCATTTGTGTTTAATATCTTCCATTTTATCGGCTACATAGTTCCAGCCCTTTGGGAATCCATGACCGATCTTTTGCACTTTTTTTGGACAGAAGTTACAAGTCCAATGGAAGTATCGTTTAACACTCATGATATTTGATTTCTCTCTTAAACAGGTGCTTCACCGTTTTCGTACATCTCTTCAAGAGTTTTATAATAAGCCTCATCTTCCAATGAGATAATGCTTAGCTCTCTGTGCCTTCTGTCACTCTCCTCTTGGGGACTAGGACATCCACAGTCTACATGTGGGGTTTGATGGTTATGACAAATCGTTAATCTTTCATTCTGGGATACAGGCATTAACAAACTCCTTTACTACACCATCATTGAAAAAGGGATCTATCTTTGAACTTCTGTGCTTCTCAGCTTCTTCGGGATCAAGGCTCCACATCAAATTGAAAACTGCTTGACCCTTACGCCAAGTAGGAAAATCCCTCATCTTATCTTCAAGTAATTTCCAAAACTCTTGACGAGTGAATGTCTTGTCATGGAATCCATCAGCTTGTTGTTCATCACACATCTCCCCATCTTGACAACGCTGACCGCAGTAGATACAGTTGTCATGGATATCTAGGTTAGCTACAGCATTGCTAAGGATATGGTCTAACCTCGCAAGGAACTGTTTTCTATCGTCCGTAGCGACAAGGCGCGTATCAGGCGTTACAGTACCGTCTTCATACTCAGCAACAGTCCAAGCATTGTAATCGTAGCGAGAGGAACCATCTTTGATCTTGAGTATTAGTTTCACCAGTCTCGGTACTCCACTTTGTCGGGCTGTCCGTATTGCTCAACTAGAGCTAATAGTCTCACCTGAAAACCATCGCATAAGGAACTAATGAAAGCTCCATTATCCCAAATTGCTACTATGCGAGGTTCCATGTCTGATCTCCTTTGATTCTTACTATACATGTCTCTACCAACATGTCAAGCTATTAAATTAAATTAAATTAAATAAAAAGAGCCCCCGTCCTGTTAGCCTATTCATAAACATTACGCTTATGAGCAGACAGAGGACGGGGGCTACACGTTGCCAACGTGAAATCTATTCAGCGTCTGCCTTTTTCTCTTCACTCAAAAACTCACCTCTGAGAAGGACCGCTTCGCATCGTAGTCTTTCAAGTGGAGTGACTTCTTCCGCGTCAACTTATTCAACAGTTGACTTACATGTACACGCGCCGTCGCCCTTGCACACGCATTCAGTGGATGACCTGGCCTTACATACCTCACACGTACAGTCGTCCCCATGCCTTGCTCCGCAGACGCAGATAGCTCCGCACGCACATTCCGTGGATGGCTTCCAGGCAAGCATGGTCAAGCATGACGTACAACGCCCACCATCAATGTCTGCCTGCCCAAGTACATGACCACATTCGCAGGCATCTCCACATACGCATTCAGTGGATGGGTCAGAGGCTTTCATCTTCGTCATGTCAAGTCGCATTCTCAGACGACTTATGTGCATCATCAAGATAAGTATGACAAAGACAAGAGCGACAATTGTCATTATGGCGATTACTTCAAACATGGTTTTGTTCCTTCCTTAAACAAATTAACCGTCTTACTTACACAGTTGCCTGTGCATCGCGGTGCATCTTGTTACGCTTCTCTTCCTCGGCAAGACGGTGAGCCTGATCGCGAGCAACCTTTGCATTCGCACGATCAATCTTGCGCTGACTCACATAGATGCCAAGGTGCTTACGTGCCGTCTTACAGCAAGAGTTCGCTTGGCTCTTGGTAAGATACTGACCAGTACCCATCAGGATTTCCCTGACCTCTCGTGTGGCACGACCATCTTTGTAGAGCTTCTCGGCGGCGGCGTGATGATTCATGGTGACTGTCATAGCTGTCTCCTGTTTCTGTTTTGGAGTTCCGTAGAAAGGCTACTTCGTTCTCGACTGCTTTTACTATAGGACAACTTCAAGAGATAGCAAATCGTTTTCTCCCGTTTCAATGAAAATGATCGGCCTGGATGTTTAACAACTCATTTCCCCCACAGGGGGAAATGAGTTGTTATTTCCTCTTTAGGATCTCCTACTACTAGGAAATTAGCAGTAGTAACATATCCTAAACATCCTGGTGCCCCTGGGGATGTCCTGGAGGAGGAGCTGCTCGAACTGGTAGAACTACTCTAGTTTTGAGGTCAAAATGGTCAATTATCGAGCTGCTGCTGGTGGCTGCTGGTGCCTGGGCCCAGTGCTATTCACCAGCTCTCTTTAGGTTTAGCTACTACTAGAGAACTGCTAGAAGTAACTAATCCTAAATGCAGCTAGGAGGGCCTGGGCTATCAGGATAAGCGGGATAAGCGGGATAAGCGGGATAAGCGGGATAAGCGGGATAAGCGGGATAAGCGGGATAAGCGGGATAAAGGGGATAAAGGGGATAAGGAGGGCAGAGAGGGGGTATAGAGAGGGATAAAGGGGACAAGGGGGGTAGGAGGAGGGTAGAAAGGGGAAGACCCCCTAGGATTGCTCCTAGAGGGCCTTCGCGCTGCGTTCGGTTGGGACTGCATCAGACAGTCTGATACAGAAATCTATTTAGGATATATTTGGTCAGGGATCTTCATGAGTTCTTGTGCCTTATCAAGAGAAACCTCATCATTACAATAAGCCATACAGGCCATGAAACCCAAAGAACTCCTTAGCTCTTCTCGTTTGTACTTGTCAGTTCTCTCAAACGCTCCATAAACCACAACCTTGTACTTATAGCCTTCTTCCCTAGAGGAAGAGTAGAACCTCATAGTGTATCCTAAACGTCTACACTCTGCATGAAGTGTAACACAAAATGATGATCCATTATCAGGAGACTCACCATTCTCATCGCGTTCGATGTCTTCAATCTCGAACTCACCAACTACATCGAACTCATGGGGCGGTTCCATTGTCCGAGTGCTATACTTTTCCATGAGGCATTTGACTTTAGGCATTGTTATACCTTACTTTTTCGCGAGAGCGTCACTCACTTGAGTCAATGTCGAAGGGTAGGTGATGAAAAGAGAGCTACCATTAATTTCATCAATGATGCCATTGACTTCACCGTAAGCTTGGTTCTGACCCTTCAGAAACCCAACTGAGTACACCCCAGTGAAAATGGTAACAATCAGAAGACTTGCGACTGCGACTGCGATGATTCTCTTCATGTTTCTGTTTCCTCTATTTCTTCTATCCATGTTCTGATAGGAAAGTAAAGACCTTCACCTCCCAATCCTTCTCTCTCTAGCGTCCGACAAACAGCTTCAGCGGCTGTTTTCGTATCATGCTTGTCTTTGGTTGTATCGTTGTCATAAGGGTTTACTATATGCCCTTTAGGCCATAATGCAACTGATCGAAACTTTTTCATATTCTTACCTTTTAACTTGATGCCATTAGAGATACACCTAAATAGATGCTTGATACTATAGCTCCTACTAAAAGCCATACCATACTAGCAACACGCCAACCACCTTGTTTTACCATGCACACTGTAATAACAATGAATGGAAGCGAACAAAAAGCCAGTCCTAATAATTGCATTGCTGTCATGTCGTTACCTTCTCTTTTAGGTACGCTTCAGTTTCGATTACTACGCTCATAAAAAGGTCAGGACTATTTGTTGACGCAGGTTGAGTATGTAACATAACGAACTGTGCGAATTGTCATCGCGAAGAACATGCAAGAATCAAGTTCTTGTTGTAGGTGGCACCCTCGGCAGGACTCGAACCTGCGCCATTTTGATTAGAAATCAAATACTCTATCCAACTGAGTTACGAGGGCATTAAGTTTTTGCTACTATCCAACTGAGCTACTAGCACACGTGTTTATTTGTTGATGACATTCTTTACAGTAATGAGGCTGTGAATCGTCAAGAGCATCCGAATGACACTCCTGAAGGAAATCCCTAATGGTAGCCTCATTGTCTTCCCTGAAACATTCACGAGCTTCTTGTACGATTATCTTGTAGTACTCAGTGATATTCTTTTTGTGGTGAGGCCCCTGGATGATAAGACGACGACAAATCCAACGAAGGATTCTCTTTTGAAAGGATGTAATTTTGTTATTCATTTAGAGACCTTTCTGTATCTCAGATAGTTGACAGTTGCCATTAGTACAATGAACAGCAATGAAGCTACTATACCCCCTAATAGCCCTAATGCAAGGTTTTTGAATAGAATAGCATTAGAAATCGAATTACCAACGAAGAGCCCCAATGCTCCCCCAATCGTAAATGAATCAATGTATTTAAAAATCTTCACTTCAATGTCACTTCCGCTATGAAGTGATTAGCCAAATCAGCCATCTCATTCACCCTGGAATCAGGCATCCCATCATTCTCGTGAGCATTACATTTGGGGCACACAAGACGATCAGCCTTCAAGTGGATGTAGTGTGTTTCGCAACTACAGTCCCAGTAGTCATCATGGGTAACGATACTCATAGTGCTAGTCTTCCTTGCTGAATCTATTTGAAAGTGTTTTCCCCGACAGGATTCGAACCCATACCTATGTTTGAAAGAATTAGACCTTAATTAGCTACCCTACTCGCTAGCGTAACTTCAGACAGCCTTTATTGAATTTCTTTCAACCATTCGTAACGGTGAACTCTTGGCGCTTGATAGCCGCAAGTTCCGAGGAAAGTGTTAAATTATCCCTTATTCAGTATCTTACATCTGCGACATTCAACGTAACTGTCATCTTCGAAAAACGTGTAAGCAGGAATAGCAAGCAGTGGATGATCAATCACCCCTTTGATGGTGTTAACCTTGAGTCCGCTCTTAAACGGTTTAGGTTCTTTGCCTTGACGCCAGGCGCTCTTGCGACACTTTCTGCCAATGTTCTCTTTCACATGCATAAATCACACCTTGTCAAGACAGCTTACAGGAACAGTGACAATGCCACTGAAACGACCGACAGGACGCTCAAGTTCGACTTCAAGCTTGGTGCGCTTCTTACCAACCACCTTAGCGCGAAGACCATTGACGTACTTCGGCTTGAGATTCCTGAGCACAACAATGTCACCAACGGCAATCGTTGCCATATTCAGAGCAGAGGTCTTTGATTTCTTGAGCTTCTTGCGTTCTCGGAGAGCATCTGAGATACCATCCAGGTCGGCATCCAGATCGCCATTGATGATTTGCTCGATGATTGTCATACGAAATTCCCTTCGATCTAATTGACTTGAGGCTACTTTGCCTCCCTATGTAATCAATATACGCCTCTAAAAGGTCATGTCAAGGCTATATGAGGTATTTAATTATCTTTTGGGGAAGTATCATCCTTACATGGACCAAAACCTCGACCCTCTGACCAAAGCATTAAAGTGGTATTAGTATGCTTATGACCTTTGTTGCAACCACAACGTTCATGATCAAACCACCAATGATTACATTCAGGACAATTTCTTTTCTCGCATTTCTCTTTCATCTTACCAGTGTCCTTGTCTAACCTCTTTGCTATAACAGAAAAAGAATGCGATTAGAGAAATAAACAACAAAAGGAAATTCGCATCAGGATTACCCCATCCTACCCAACATAAGACAAGACACATTACCAAATGGACAAGAAAGCGAATGAAGAATGGAAGTTCATGAAAACACATGTCATGTCCCGTCTGGGCTTTTTTCCGTTGGTGCTATAAAGGGAGGAAGACCCAAAGCGGCTCTTTCCATCGCCTTAAGATTCTTCTTAAAGCTGGCATTAGCTTCATCAGAGAGCTTGCCACCAACGACCTTGTTACAGCAATCCACTCTTTGAATGTAACCATCAGTTGCCCAAAGGAACTTCTTGCCGTCAACTTCAAAGACGAACAATGTGTCACCTTTTTGGAACTTAATCGTCGTTACTTTGTAAACTTCCCTTTGTTCCTCTTTAACCGACTTTTCCACTTGTCTTGGAGTGTCGCAACCTGGGCAGAGGAGTAGACCGACGAAGAGAACAATCCATACGATACTTGAGATGATCAAGGTCTTCATGGTTTAGGATTTCCTACTACTGATTAATGTTCTCAGACTTTGACGTGACATTTCTCGCATCGTTGTTTCATGCTCTTACGTCCAGTAGACGTAAAGACTTTAACAGCGAAAAAGGGTTGCTCTGTCTCGCCACACTTCTCACAAGGTCCTTTAGCGTTATTGACTGCTCCAGTTCCTTTGTTACCTACTTTTGCCATGATACTCTCTCCTCAGTTTAGGATTCTCTACTAGTTAATTGGTACGCGGAGATGGATTCGAACTGAGAAATCGCCATTTTATGAGAATGGCGCTTTACCGTTTAGCTAACGGCCCCTATGAGTTTTACTTTGAAATCTTGAATACCCCTGCTTCGTGATATAGGCGCAACAATAGATGACGCAATGATTTCTAGTTGTTTATCTGCTTCTCTTATCAGTATCGCACCAGCAATTGTGAGTAGCGTTACTTCAATCATTTTGCCCACTCCTCTATATACACCCTACAAAGACCCAAAAACATAAAGGCTAATCCTGTAACTCCGTGAATCGCCATCATCAATTGAGTTGTTTCACCATTGGAGGCAATCGCAAACAGGGCAGAACAAATGAAGTAACCTTGTGATTTTGTAATCATATCCCTACAGCCCCATTCCAACAAAGTCGTTACTCTTCCATTCCTCAATCAAATGAGCACGGTTTCTCTTGATCCAAGCCATTGCCTCATCAGTCTTCACCTTGCACTCAAAGCCCATCGTCTCTCTTCGACTCATGATCTCAATGTGCTTAAACATATCGACAATTTCAGGGTTACTTTCACCCATGAAAATCGCAACAACATCAGCAGGATAGTCACAACTGAACTCGCATAGAGCCAGGTCAGTGAGTTCTTTATCATCCGCTTGCTTGAACCAGAGGGTCGCATCAAATGCAACCTCAACAAGTCTATCATCGCTATGGCATTCAGCAGAAATCATTGGTATTCCCTTTCAAAAGTAATGGTCCTTTGTCTTTCATTACTCTTACTATATGCCCTTAAGCTAGCTTATCAAGGCGTAACTCTAACAAAAGAAGCCTCTTCTGTCGTAAACCAACCAGTCCATTGTACCTTAACCCCATCAGCAAACAAGTAGGTTTTGTTCAGGGAGTCAAATAAGACTCTATGACCGTCATTACGTCGAAGCAACATGATCTCGCCATGCTCGCGTATACGATTCTTGGCTCGTTGACATTTGGGTATGATCTTAACTTGCATTGTTAATTCCTAAAGTCTCTGTCCTGATCTCTGTCCTGATCTCTGTCCTGATCTCTGTCCTGATCTCTGTCCTGATCTCTGTCCTGATCTCTGTCCTGATCTCTGTCCTGATCTCTGTCCTGATCTCTGTCCATTGCGTGTTCGATAACTGTTTTAATGGGCCGACCATCAACAGTTCCACCAGTTTTGTAAGTAACTTCAATCGCTCCACCTGGGACGATGTATTCGCCCTCAAAGAGTCCCCAATCAGAAAACTCTTTCATCACCACATCACCCCTATGGGTTTCGTAAACGATGTACTTGGTGTCTTCGCTCTTCCCCATGTTAATCACACGTTTGCAATTCTCAGGGCGTTCAAGTTTGATAGCTTCACCACCAAGTTTTGATCGCATAGCTGATTGAGGAGCAAGCATCTTATAGACAAAGATCCCTCCCAACATCAAAACAACCATCCCAATACTAGTTACGCATCCAGCAGTTTCTTTATCCATTGTCATTCTCCTAACAGTTTACGTTTAATTTCAGGGCTAACCGTGATCTTACCAGGACTATCCGAAAGCTTTACAAGAGGGGCAGAAGGACATTGCAAAAGTTTCCTAGCAATCTGCAAAGATTCCATGTCAATGCTCGTCAAATCGATACTGATTTCAATCATTGTGTTGCCTCAGTTACACCACGGTAAATCATTGTTCTTAAAGATTACCTGTTCCATCCCAATAGGCTGTCTCGCATACAACTCTTTCTACAGCCTGTTCAAAATCCCTTTCAATCTCTTCATCAGAAGGGAAATGATCAGTACATACTCCCCCTGAATACCAAGACTCCTTAGAGCAAATGGCATTAGCCTGATCAAGAACACTCTCTTGCAATTCTGATAAACGACCTGTTGGTTTACACATTATTCTACCTCTTGCTTTAGTCTTTCAGCCATGACTCTGTGCTCTGCGGCTTTTTGTTCACGTTTTGCTAAGCGCACATCTTCATTAGCTTTCTCTCTCTCTTCTAACAACTTCGTAAGGAACCTCTGAGTTTGTGGATCAAACTCCGTCCCTGTAAGAGAGAATTGTGTCATTGTAACACCATAATCCGCAAAGACAGAACTTTTCTCAATTCTCTCATAAAGACTATTGGCAAACTCTGCTCGCCTAAATGACAACACTTCAATCGATGTGAAATCCATAGCTATCTCTTTTGAAGCTGTGATTACTGCAAACCTCAAACTCTCTTCAAAGTTTGAATAATCATTGTTCGTTAAATTAATGAAACGAATACGATCATCAACCTTCTTAGGAAGATCAATCCTAACTAAAGAGTAAAGGTAGGCACAACCACCATCAGCAAATACTACTTTAGCTCGTGTATCCCCTCCACCTTCAGTATTATCAAATGCAATCGTGTCTTGTTTAGGGTATCGAGTTACCCCAAGACCGAATCCAGTATAATAGTACCCAGACTCATCAACGACCTCACGATCCTTGGTAGATGATTCAAGGACAGCCCAACACCCCTCAGAAATGGTTTCAAAACAGTTGTATCGCATGAACATAATGCCCAATGAGACAGACACTACAACAACCAAAACGATCATGAAAGGTATGAATACCTTAGCCTTACGAACAGCACGCTGTTCAGCTAAATACTCTTCAGTGTAATTCAGATATTCTTTTTTGTCACTCTTAAACATTAGCCATCCCTTTCAACATGATTTCTTACATGACTCATGGCATCAACCCAGAAGGTATCTTTGCCACGTTGAACGACCATTGCTCCACCACCAAACTCATCAACTCTGAGCTTATCACATGTGTATGCCCATGAGCAATAGAAAGGTTCATCAAGCTCAAGCTCCTCGATAAGAGCCCTAGCAAATTGTTCTACATGATCAACGTTACAGTTCTCCTCCCCACTAAACCAAGCATTGCTACCATCAAAATTGACATCACATTGAACACAACCATCTTCCTTCTCAATCTCTTCCATAACACGATCAATGATCTTGTTCGCTTGATCAAATTGATCTAGAGTAAGTTCCAAAACACTTGAGGATTGCGTATGATTATTAGCCATTGGGGTCTTCTCTTTCTCTATGCTCATGCATAGATACTGGATTCTCTTTTCGTTACTAATACTAATATGCCATCATTTAGTTAAATTACAAGCCCATCGAGCATTTTTCAGGGAAGATCCAAGAGATCTAGGGGGGTAAGTAATGATTACCCCTCGGCGGAGCTGCTCCTTCAGGTTTAGAATAACCTACTACTACTATTTTTGTAGGAGTAACTTATCCTAAAGCAGCAGGTCTCAGCTCGATGATGTCGTCGGACCTCATCCTCCAACACAGCAAAAAGCCCTCCTCAATAAAACGAGAAGAGCTTGACGAACTAATTTGTGTCATTCACAAAAGTGGTAGCTGAGAGGGGACTCGAACCCCTAAGGTCTTGCGACCGACAGATTTTAAGTGGTAGCCAGGAAGGGACTCGAACCCTTACGCCACTAGGGCATTCGATTTTAAGTCGAATATGTCTGCCAATTCCATCACCTGGCCATGTTTAACTTAGTTAATCCTGCATGAACCTCTCTGTGACTTTGTACGTTAAGTCTTCTGTTTTCATTTTACATGTGCCCATCATCTTTGCCAACCATTACTGTCTCCTTGGCCCAGCAATCGTGATGACAGGATGATTAACTTCTTCAGGATGAACAAAGAAACCATCTGCCTCATAACCAACCTCAATTTCCTTAATGGTCATATCCCATTCGGTACGGAAGAGGTTGATGTAGTTCTCGTTCGAGACTGGCATGAGGTATCTCCTTGTTACTTCTTACTATAGAGCATCAAAGAAGAATGTCAAGGCATTAATTAAAAGAAAAGAGAAAGCCCCTTCCCCCTATATGAGCGTTTGACGGCTCGCCGTGGTGAGAAGAGGCTTTCAGAAATCCCCTTCCTAATGACCCAGCAAAAGGAAGAGGCTTTCAATTTTAGAAGCAGGAGGCGTACCTTTTAGCAAGTACTATCTTAGAGTCCACTCTCAAGTTCTAGTTACTATGCTTACCATTTTCGTGGATGTTCGGCATAGTACCTCCTACTAACCCATACTCAGAACGTTCCCTAGTCCTGAGCCTCCACCGAAGTAGAAAGATCCAATGCCGCCAATGTATGATCCATGATCGGTTTCTCTTCAGTCTCCGAAGGAACCGACTTGGATTCAGCGGGCATGTCGGAATCAGTGAAGAGCGTCAAGGTAACTGTCTGAGGGATCTCATAGATCGTAGCAGGCTTACCACGTCCATCAGCACGACGTTTCTTACCAACCTCAACCGCAATGCCTTGAGCCTTGAGCATATTGATAATGCTGTTAGCCTCGACTTGAGACTTGAGACCTTGAAGCGCGCCAAAATCTTTAACCGTTACTTGCATCTTGTTCATGAATCTACTCCTTCTAATGTTTTCAAATTACTCATACTATACAACCAAGACCTAGTCATGTCAAGAGAATTTAAAAAACTATTTGAATGCATTGAAACCAAACCAATTGATTAGAATGCGACCCATGATGAAAACAAATGCTAACTGTACCACCTGACACATAAATAAAATCATGAAGGAATTAATAAAACCAATACTATAATGTAAATACCAACATGATATAACATTACCAGGTATCCATCCCACATAACAGGCAATCGAACGTTTCCATTCCATGCCTGGATTAGTGGCTTTCAAATATACAAAAATGATAACAGGAAGAATACTGAACATCAGTATTGCTATTACCCAACCTAAAAATTCTGCGTCATTATTAGCCATACCAATTACAATAACCCAAACATCCTAAATTGCAATCCATCGTAGCAAAATATAATACCCCTATAGGGGTATTATATCATTTAGGATTACTTACTACTAGAAAACTACTATGATCTTCTGTGTAATTCCCCACCATAAGGAAGTTTATATTATAATAACAACCTTTCTTATGTTTAGGATTACTTACTACTACTAATTCTTAAGGAGTAACATATCCTAAACCCAGATCTTCGAGCTGCCGAACATCAGGTTCGAGCTGCCGAACAGAAAGATTTAGGATAACACACAAAAAAGAACCTTCGAGAAAATATCCCGAAGGTCCTTGACTTTTTTAATTAAACAATTCTATTAAAAAGTAGAATGTTAAATGTTAACAACCAAATCCATATCGCCCCCTTCCTCCCTTGGATAACCCATGGGATTACGTATAAAATGAACTCCATCAAGAATCTGATCACAATAATCATGACTATGACCATGTACCCAATAAGAAATCTTGTCACTGTTCATCATGATAAAGGTGTCCATGTCAGCAGAGAACGCATCATTCAAATCGTTAGATCTCCATCTTTGAGAAATTAAATTGAACGATGGTATATGATGAGTTACAATAATACATCTCTTGCCCTTAGGGATCTTCTGCAAAGCATCTGACAAGAACTGTCTGTTTTTTATATGAATATCATTGATCATATCGACAGTTAGTCCCTTAACCATACGATAATCATTCATGCCATGTTGAACCTGATAGGCTTTATCATAACCTATGTGACTCCACAAAGTACTACATATAAAATATACACCTTCAAGCTCGATAGTGTGATTATTACAGTAATAAACTTTATGGCCATCAGAATTCTCATAGACCTTCATGCAACGACCAAACATTTCGTCGTTAGCATTACCACCATAAAACTCATGGTTGCCTGGAATAAGAATAACGTTCTTCCATTTAGGCAATAGACGAGTCGTTATGAATTTCTCATGCACAGCATTCCACGTTGAGCCATCTTTATGAGGATGAACATCTCCAGCAATCACTAAAGTGTCTGCCCTTGGGTGACATCTGTTTGTGAACTTACCGTAGTTCTGTTGAAAGTCAACATGGAGATCAGATAGAATCTGGATCTTCATTGGATTTCCCTAACTTGCTAAACCATTCTTTGTATCTACGCTCAAGATCAGTATACTCATCTTCATTTAGATTTGCAATACCTTCATCAACTCTTTTCTTCTTAGCGGCCCAACTCTTTTGGAACCCTTTGTCCTGAAATCTCTCACTAAGCTTTAAAGACTCGATTAAGTCACATAACCCATCAAAAATGTCATCTACTTTCTTCATAGGTTAATTATACAGATCTAATCCCATAACCCTTCCTCAACTCATCAATGGTCTTATACAATCCATGACCATAAGAGTCTCTAGGAATTTTAATCCCCTCCTCCACTGTTTTCCATCTGTACCAGTCAAAATGAAAACCCATTTTCTCTACGTCATTATCAATCCAATCAGGCATGCTTAGCATATAACCTTCTTGAACTTTCAATGAACGTTCTTCAGGTTGATCAACATGACCAATGAAGAAAATTACTTCACAAATACTATACTTCCATTCTGACACAGGAGTTAACTTAAAAGTACTAGCTCCTTGCTCAACTAAGGCAAGAGCTAATGGGTCACCAGAATCAACTAAACCTTGCTCTACTCTAGTTTCCATGGTATCCCTTTCAGGGTGAGACTAACTCTTTGGGTACTAATTGAATCTTATCATTCGCATTGATAATCTTGTGATGAAGAGCAAGCTCCTCAAGGAAAATACCTTTTTGCTTTTTAGCATTGGGCTTAACCCTGACATTATCGAAATAGGTGAACTCACCGTCTTTGTAATGAATCGCTTGACCATGATTCATGTTCTCTCTCCTAATGTTGTAACACCTACAGCTTAATGTTGTAACACCTACAACTTAATGCTGTAACACCTACAGCTTAATGCTGTAACACCCAAGTTTTACTTCCACGAACTGAACAACGATCACATATCGCACAATCCATAGGACACTTCTTATAACCTTTTGGAGGTTGTTTACCTTTAGGAATCATTCGAAATTCATTAACAAGTCCTGGAGTACTAAAGCCACTAGCATTAACAACTAAAGCTTTGACCTTTGTGTAATCAAGATCATCTCGACTAGTATAACAATAAACCTTAATGCCAAACTTAGATAGTATCCTTGCAATTCGTTCAGCTTTAATTACACACTCTTGACTATGAAAGTCACCAGCCTCATTCAATCGAAGCTTATCAAAGTGAACATTCTTACGAGCATTGACAATTATAAACTGTCTTGCAAACTCCTCTGCCGATATTCCTCGCCAAAACTGTTCTTGACGACGACGATAAGGAAGCACGGCAGGACGACAATCACGCTCAGACTTCTTGGCATAACATATACTTTTGAGGGATTGTGACTTGTCATCCCAAACAAGAGCTTTACATAACCCTAATGCTTTTGACGGACAATCCCTTGCACTCGACATGTTAAAGATGGCGGTCTCTCTCGGAATCTTGATATTTCCTGCCTGCATTAAATACGACAGTGGAATTTCTTCATCCCGAAACAACTTGCCAAATGTATGTACTAACTTCATCCCTGAAGTCAAACTGTACTCGTCTAAAGTCTTTAGTATGTCACTCTTGTTTATTGGTTGCTTACCCTTGAAAAAGGGTCTACCTGATTTTTTCATTTGCAGCACCTATGCTTGGGGAGGCTCATCCGTCGCGGCATAGCCCTACTCTACAGCTCTCATCTCCGAAGTCAACCCTAATCAACCCTAATGAACGATTATTTCTTGCCAGGGCGTTGCCAGGCGTTACCCAGGACATCTCCAGGGGACTTTAGGCTCCTCTAGCCTCAGGAGACCCAGGACATCCCCAGGACATCCCCAGGACATCCCCAGGGAACTCCAGAGCATTTAGAATTACCTACTCCTGCGCAATCAGGAGAAGTAAGTAATCCTAAATGCAGCAGACGGAGTAACAGACGGATCTCCAAGTGAAAAGTAAAAAGAAAAAGACCCTAGGTGAAATACCCAGGGTCTTTTAAATAGATAAAAACTATATATCTATAGATATATAGTTAATTTGTGATCTGATAAGTAACACCATCAACACAAACTCTTCGGACGTTTTCAAGAGGAACAGTTCGATAGGCTCCTCTCTTCATTTCGCCGTTTTTACTCTTTGTAACCTTATTCACATCATAAACAGTCATCTGCTTATTATCCATATCAACACTCTTCTTCTTCTTATTACCCTTAGGATGAACAGAGTTCTTAGGCTTAGTCACTCCTAAACGATAACACATCTTACGTAACTTCTTATCACTCCTCTTAATGAAATGAACAGATGCGATTTTGCTACCAGCTTTACGCATTAATGTTCTCATCTCTGAGGGAGTGACCTTAGTAAGAGTCACAGGACTCTCAAGTTCTTTGGCGGTATTGTGAATTTGGTTCACAGTCTTTTCTACTTCAATCGTTGCTTTCATAGTGTTTCTCCTTTTGTTGCAACATGTCTTAATACATCTCAGATGAACTTGAACTTTCAATCTCATCTTTCAGCATCACAGCAAGAATTCTTCTACTCTCATTTTGTTCTGCAATGTCATCAATTTCATCAACACTTTTAATGTCCCTTTCGAGGTCATCAACAGTACGTTGAACGTCTCTTTCATTATACCCAAAAAAAGTCATTTCCCAGATACAATGACAAATAATTTCTTGAATAGTATAACTCTTTAAAGCGTGAGATGTGAATTTCATTCCTAGCCATTCAGACCAGGGAGTTAAAGAAAGATCTAAATTGATAATTTCAGAATCCTGTTGCCCATGCACATGTTCATAACTATCAATATCTTCTTCATTAACATGTTCAATATTAATTACACAATCATTCTCTATCACCTCATCAATTTCTTTTAGTTTCTCAAAAGCTTTTTCATAGCCTATAACATGGCGACTAAAGCGTTTGGGGTATAAAGTAGCAAAAGTATCTTCTAGATCCCCGAATTCATAGGCATCTAGTATATCGTAAAATGTCATACTTAAAAGTTTCATTATTTTACCTCCTAGATAAATATCTACAATGCAAATTACATACCTATACTTGTTCTATTCACACTGTAAAATAACCTTTGTTTTTAAGGTCGTCTTACCCTTCTCTAATATAGGCCAAAATATGAGAAAAAACAAGACCCACTTAAGAATAGTAATTATTACCACACTTTCTAGCTTTAGTAATTTTTACTACTCTTAAAATCATTAGGATTTTAGAGTTTAGTGGAATTCCGTACTTAAACAGGCACTCCTAATTCTACCTATATCTCCCTAAAGACACCTTATTTGCTCCAAACGTATTAAAACTGCGCATTATATTCGAATATTAAAGGGACAAAACTTTACGTATACGTAAGTGTTTGTTTTATACAACACGAAATAATAGTTTCTGAGCGTGAATGTGTTGTTTACACCTGGACAGACATCGATTAAAATACCCCTATTCAGTGCAAAAGTAGTAAAAATTACTAATCTTTGCCCTACTTATCCCTACCTAAGCCTACATACCTCACATACGTATGTACATAGATATAACGTCATTATGTACATAGATATAACGTCATATAAGCGTCTCTGTGCGCATTCAGTGCATGGGTTAGGCTCATGATAGGTTTATGCGCTTGTTCGCGCTTGTAGACGCCCCTATGCCCTTTATATAAGGCGTGTAGATGTATTATACTTGTAATACAGATGCATTATGCTTGTAATATAACATTACGTCTGTAAGTGTACGCACATTCAGTGTATGGGTTAGCAAGCATGACGCAAGCGAGCTACGCGATGCTGAGCGAGCGAACGCTGTGAGCGTTGCTCGTGCTTGCTCGTGCACGCACATTCAGTGTATAGATGCTACGCGAGCGAACGCTAGTGAGCGTTGCCGTGCTTGTAACGCTAGTGAGCGTTGCCGTGCTTGTAACGCTAGTGAGCGTTGCCGTGCTTGTAACGCTAGTGAGCGTTGCCGTGCTTGCTTGGACACGCACATTCAGTGCATGGACTCGCTATTGCATAGATGGACTCGCTAGTGCATAGGTTATATCACGTTACTTATATGTTACTTGTATAGGTATATCTGTACGTAGGTCTGTACGTAGGTCTGTACGTAGGTCTGTACGTAGGTCTGTACGTAGGTCTGTACGTAGGTCTGTACGTAGGTCTGTACATACGCATTCAGTGCATAGGTCTGTGTACATACGCATTCAGTGCTATGAGTCTTTCTGAAGCTTGTGTCATTTCCGATTGTGTTGGGTTTAGGTTAATCATTTGTATTCCTTTACTTTCTTAGGTATTTTTGGTGTGTCTTATATTTCTGTCCAATCCATCCATTGGTTTACTGCTGCTTCTGGGCTCATGTCTTCAACTGGATTAGAATTTATTGGAACTTCTACCACTTTAACATGTGAGAATGTAAGTCGTGTCAAGATTGAGTTATTGACATAAAGTGTTTCCTTTACTTCTAGTGCTTTATCTCTTGTATCCCATACTGAGTGTACTAGACAGGCATCCGTTGGGTTTGTTTGTTTTGCTATGACAAGATAGAGACTTTGTCCTTGTTGAGTGTCCTCTAATTCAATTATTTTGACATTAGCCATTCGTCATTCTCTACATTAGGAACAATGTGATCCATACTGTAGCGAGGATGATTCCGAGTACTCCTATCCATGGTCGTTGTGCTGTTACTGTGAACCATGGTGTAACGACAAAGACATATTTATTTGGTTCGTCTGGGTCTTTTGGGAAGAATGGTTTCATTGTTTGTTCCTAATTTCTTTTTTTTCATATACTTAATCATTTTATCTGGTGCTGGTGTAGTTTTTGTAATTGGTCCAAGGCTTGGGAACAGAAGTAATTTCATTGTGAGGTTCATTCTTCTCCTCCTCAACAAGGTTTAAGTAATATCTTAGGATGGTCATCACTTACTGGGCAATATATAGTCCATAGGTCATTACTCTGAACCATCTTTACTCCGCACGTATCACAAACTGGCTCCCAATCTGGCTCCCAATCTGGCTCCCAAACTGGCTCCCAATCTGGTCTTTCACCCCAACATGTTTTACAGTATACGGCATATTCATCCTCGCCTGCCTGATTTTCCATTGTTAATTCAACGTTACAATCTTCACATTTCATTATTCTTCTCCTCTTGGCCATGGTGTACTTGGTTCTACCATTCCTGATGATCTTCCAAATCGTGTTCTATCTTCTTCTCTAGCTAATTGTGCTTGTCTATCTTGTTGTGTGCTTATATCGATTCTATCTCTCATAGTTGTTTCCTGTGTTGTATGGAAGAAATTAGTGACTGCGTTCATACTTTGTCTAACTGCTTCAACTTCTTGTGCTTCTTCTGGGTCTAATACTTCTGTCCAGTTTTCCCATTCGAGGAATTGTGATTGTGGTATAAATATTCTTTCTCTTGGATCGACATCTATTGTTATTTCTATTACTCTAACTTGTGACAATGTTGGGTTATTATTTCTAACATCATTTTTAACTTCTTTTGCTTTCTCTATATTTGTCCATGTTGAGTGTACTCTAGCTTGTCCTGAGATATAATCTACAAGTACTAGGTATATTTGTCCTTTTGGAGTGTTCTCTAGTTCGATTGTTTTAATTTTAGCCATTAGT
>Ga0307928_10001169_pt1 | contig 19901 bp, 31 predicted proteins | sample AceLakmetagen232_FD_201815 | JGI IMG/M metagenome (GOLD analysis project Ga0307928, IMG submission 201815) | Saline water microbial communities from Ace Lake, Antarctica - #232 | ecosystem: Environmental > Aquatic > Non-marine Saline and Alkaline > Saline | place: Antarctica: Ace Lake... | reverse complement strand
TACGAATAATAAAGAATATTATGAAAAATTAAAATTATTTAGGAGTCATGGAATTACAAAAGACAAAAATTTATTGACTAAAAAAACCGAAGGAAGCTGGTATTACGAAATGCAGGAACTGGGATATAATTATCGGTTAACCGATATTCAATGTGCTTTAGGAATTAGTCAATTAAAAAAAATAGATAAATTTATTCAAAGAAGAAGAGAAATTGCCTGTAAATATTATGATGAATTTATGGTAATGCCAGAAATAACAAATCCGCCTTATTATGCTTATTCGCTAAAATCGCAGTCAGCTTGGCACATTTACGTTATTCAATTAAATCTTGAAAAATTAAAAGTTGATAGAAAAGTAATATTTGAGGAATTGCAAAAAGAAGGGCTTGGCGTTCAAATACATTATATCCCTGTTCATTTACAGCCCTATTATCAAAAACATTTTTTCTACGGAAGCGGTGATTTTCCAGTAGCTGAACAATATTATGAAAGGGCAATAACTTTGCCGATATTCCCAAAGATGACTGATAAAGAAGTAGAATTTGTTATTAAAAAGGTTAAAAAAGTAATTGGAAAGTTTAGAAAATAAAAAAGGATAGACAGTCTTGATTATAGGTTGCGGAATAGATTTAGTTAAGATAGAAAGAATAAAAAAAATAATTAAAAAATGGGGAAATAATTTTAACTCCAGGATATTTACTTCCTTAGAGAGAGAATATTGTGAAAAAAAGAAAGATAATAAATTTCAATCTTATGCCGGAAAATTTGCCGCCAAAGAAGCATTATTGAAGGCATTAGGATTGGGTTTAAGAGGGGCTAATTGGAAAGAAATCGAGATTAAAAATGATGCTTTGGGACAACCTATTATAGACACATCCGGAAAGTTAAAAAACATTGCTTTGGCAAGAGGAGTTAGAAAGTATTTTGTCACCATCTCGCATACCAAAGAATATGCTATTGCCCAAGTAATTCTTGAAGATAAAATTGATAAATAAAAATTAATTAAGCATAGGAGGAAATGAAATGAAAAATCCATATAAAACAAATACAAGCGATTGGATTCATTGGGAAATTCGGAATAACCGATTGTTAGTAGAAAAAAAATTACTTAAAGATATGACAAAATATATATCCGAAAAGATATTATTTGTTAATAAAATTACTTATATTAACGAAAATCAACTTGAAGTTAAAATTTATTTGGATGGTTTAGCGAAACCATATGAACCAATTTATTTAGAGATAGATACTAAAAAATTCTTTGATTGGAGAGATAAATGAAAATATCCGCAATTATTCAAGCCCGAACAAAATCAACAAGATTACCCGGAAAAGTTTTTAAAGAGCTTCCCGAAAATAGCGGGGTTACTTGTTTGGAGCATGTTATCCGTAGATTAAAAAGATGTAGAAAATTAGATGAAATTATTGTAGCGACTACAATGGGAGCAGAAGATTGGAAAATAGTTGATATTGCCAAAAAGGAAAATGTAAAATATTTTCAAGGATGCGAAAAAAATGTTTTAAAAAGGTTTTATTTGGCGGCATTAGCAACCCACGTTGATATTATAGTTAGGGTTACCAGCGATTGCCCTTGCATTGACCCGAAAATTGTTGATAGGGTAATCGAAAGCCATCTAAAATTGCGAAAAACTTATATTGATTTTACGGCAAATAATATAATTCCTACTTATCCTCACGGGCTTGATGTTGAGGTATTTGATTTTGATATTTTAGAAAGAGCTTATATTGAGGCAAAAACCGATTTTGACCGAGAGCACGTTACACCATTTATTCGTAATCACCCGAAAAGATTTAGAATTAATAACATATCAGCACCTGCTAAACTTAATATTCCCGACATTAGGATAACTTTAGATACCGAAGAAGATTATACCTTGCTAAAGGCGATATTTGCGAGGTTATATCCTTTTAAACAAAATTTTGATATTTATGATATAATTAAATTATATGAAAAAAATGATTGGTTACATTTAATTAATGATAAATCAATGAAAAAATATACTTTAGGGAGAGAGGGGGAACTAAAATGATAAATATTAATTGTTCTACATTACAATTTGTCGGTGCAATAATAATTTGTATATTGATAACTTTAGCAATATTTAAAATTATTGACATCATTTTTGGCGGTGAATGGATATGGTAATACCATTTCCAAATAAAAAATATCAAATAATTTACGCAGATCCGCCGTGGGAATATAGAGATAAAGCATTGGCGGGGAATAGGGGGGCGGGTTGTAAATATCAAGTTCAACCAAAGGAATGGATTGATAATTTGCCAGTAAAAAACATTGCTGATGATAATTGTGTTTTGTTTTTATGGGTAACAATGCCAAAACTAAACGAATGTTGGGAATTAATAAAAAAATGGGGGTTTGAATATAAAACGGTTGCATTTACGTGGGTAAAGAAAAATAAAAAATCTGATAGTTGGTTTTGGGGTATGGGAAGGTGGACAAGGGCAAACGCCGAACTATGTTTATTGGCTACTAAAGGTAAACCTAAAAGAATTAGTGCTTCTGTTCATTCTGTAATAGATACACCAATAGAAGGGCATAGCAAAAAACCAATAGAGGCGAAAAGGAGAATAATTAAATTAATGGGTGACCTTCCTAGAATAGAATTATTTGCCCGATTACCAAAGGATTTATTATTTGAAGATGAAAGTTTTAAGGGTTGGGATTTATATGGGAATGAATGTTAAATAAAAATAGTCAAGAATTATTTTAGAAAGGATATTTTATGAAAAGAGAAGTAATAAAAAATATAGTATTTGATTCGCTAAAAGAATTTAACAAAGAAACAGACGAGGGTGAAGATTTAGAAATTTCCGAAAATACGGTTTTGTTGGATATTGAGGGGAGAATTGATTCCCTCGATTTTGTCGCATTAATCGTTATTATCGAAGGCATGATTTCCGATAAATTAAACAAAAGCGTAAATATTGTAAATGAGAAAGCGTTTTCAGGGGAAGGCAATCCCTTCAAAAATGTAAAAAATTTAATTGAATTTATTATGGAGGAAGAATGATAAAAAGAATTATAACGGGTCAATTAAAAGAAAATTGTTATATTGTTTACGGTTCAGATAAAAAGTCTTTTATTATAGATCCCGGAAGTAATGCAGAAAAAATAATTGATTTTATTAAATTGAAGGATTTGAAAGTTTTGGCAATTTTAAATACACATGGACATTATGACCATATTGGGGCAGTTAAGGAATTAAAAGATAAATTTAAAATCCCATTTTTTCTTTGTCGGGAAGACCTGCAATTATTAAAGCACGCAAATTTATATTTTATGTTTTTCAAGGGAGCTAAATTTATTCAAATTCCAGAAGTAGATTATTTCTTTAATGAAAAACCCGTCAAATTAGCCAATTTTGTAATCAAAGTTTTATTTACTCCCGGCCATACAAAGGGGAGTGTATGTTTACAAATGGGCAATTTTCTCTTTACTGGCGATACCCTTTTAAAGGGTGAAATCGGGGTAATCGATAGGGTAAATGGGGATAAAATTATGATGAAAAATTCCCTAAAATTAATTTCAAAATTATCAGAGGAAATTATTATTTATCCCGGACACGGCGAATCTACGATATTAAAAAATGAGTTAAAATATAATATAAGGTTTAAAAAAATAATAGGGGGAAAGTAAGATGGAAAAATTAGAATATTACAATCAAATTATACTTGTAACAGGAACGAGTCGGGGGATTGGCAATGCAATGGCAAGGTATTTTTTGAATAAAGGGGCTGAAGTTATAGGGTTTAGTCGGGGAGCGGGAACAATTTTTGATAAAAAATATTTCCATTATTCGGTAGATATAAGCAACGCGATAGAAGTTAAAAGAACAGTTTTTGAAATATCTAAAAAATTTGGCAAAGTTGGTATTCTTATAAATAATGCGGCGGTTTTGACTTCTCAATACTCGATGATAATGTCCTTTGAAAAAGCTCAAGAAATGGTAAATATTAATCTTTTGGGAACTTTTTTTGTTTCACGGGAAGTCGCTAAAATTATGCGAAAAGCAAAATGGGGAAGAATCATAAATATCAGTTCAATGGCTTCAAGGTTAGAACCAATAGGTGATTCAATTTATGCGGCCTGTAAAACGGGGGTTATTACCCTTGCAAATATAATGGCAAAAGAATTTTCAAGTATGAATGTTACCTGCAATACGCTGGGAATCACCGCATTTGAAACGGATATGTTAAAACAGTTACCGAGAGATAAAATTGATAAAATTATAGCGGATTTGCCCGTACCCCGATATGCCGAGTTAGATGATATTTTTAATGTAATTGATTTTTTTGCGGCAAAAAGAAGTTCTTATATAACGGCACAGACAATATTTCTCGGAGGGATACATTAATGGGGGAATATGGGATAGGGGTAATCGGTGCAGGGCATTTTTTGCCCTCAAAGATAGAAACAAATCAAGATTTATGCAAATCGTTAGACGTTACCCCAGAATGGATAAAAAGTAAAACGGGAATCACAAAAAGGTATATTGCGGAGGACAAAGATACTGCTTCGGGATTTTCGATTTTGGCAGCAAAAAGGGCAATAGAAATGGCGGGAATAAGTAATGAAGAAATAGATTTAATTATCAGTTGCACCTTTTCTCATGATTATCAATTTCCCGCACTTTCCGCAAAAATACAAAAAGAACTTAAAACCAATGCTCAAGTATTTGACATTCAAGCGAACTGTGCCGGGTTTATAACAGGGTTAACGGTTGCAAGCGATAGAATGAGGGTAGACGATTCCGTTAAATATGCCCTTGTGATAGGGGTTGAATTACAATCCCGATTTATCGAAAGTAAAAATGTTGAAACATCTATTTTTTTCAGTGATGGTGCGGGGGCTGTAATTTTAGGAAGAGTCCCGAAAGGTGAAGGTATAATTAATTCTTTATTTCATGCGGATACTTCGGCATATGAATTGGTAAGATTAAGGGGTGGAGGTTCAAGTTTTCCCATGATAGGGCGTAAAATTACCCCAGAAATTGATTTTATGGAATTAAATGGTTTGGCAACTTGGAAACAAGCTATCACAAATTTACCGATATCGATTCGGGGGGTATGCGATAAGGCAAATATTCCCCTTAAAGAAATTGATTTATTTTTATTCCATCAGGCAAATTTAAACTTAATTCATTATGTTTTAAAAAAAATAAGAGTAGATATTAAAAAGACTTATACCAATATTGAAAGAATAGGTAATACCGGGTCAGCTTCTTTGGCAATAGTTTTAAGCGAAGCAATGCAAAAAGGTATTATAAAAAAGGGTCAATATGTATTAATGACGGCGGTTGGGGCTGGGTTTATCTACGGATCAAGTATTTGGAAATGGGGGAAAATATGAAAATATTCAAGTCAATAAATGTGGGGGATAAGGCAGAACTTACCCACAAAATAACCAAAAGAGATATAGAAAAGTTTATCGATTTGTCGGGCGATAATAATAAACTTCATATCAGCAAAAATCCGATAGTTCACGGGATGTTGGTAGCTTCTTTTATATCAACGGTGATAGGAACAAAATTACCCGGTAACGGAACATTGTGGCTTTCACAAGATATTGAGTTTTTGCTCCCCGTTAGAATGGGAGATGTGATTACTGTAAAAGTCGAAGTAACCGGGAAATATAATAATATACAAGTGTTAAAACTATCTACCGATATTTTTAATCAATTTAATAAACGAGTAATAAGAGGCATAGCAAAAGTGAAGATCCTTGCGTTGGAGGAAATAATATGAATTTGAAATATGCCGAAATATTGAAAATTAATAACGAGTTAAAAAATGCCAATTTACCTTTTTATAATATTTCCGTAATCTCAAATATTACCATAAATCAAATTAAGGAAATTTTAGAATATACCTTAAGAAAAGAAGGAATAAATGCCAATGTTGAGATTGGCGATTATGATAATATCGTTCAGGATAGTGCCAAATATAAAGATTCCAATGTGGTTATTATTTTTTGGGAATTGTGCAATATAGTAGATGGCTTGCAATATAAAATTGAATTATTTGATGAGAAAAAATTTAACGATATTTTGGAAAAAACAAAAGCGGAAATTGATTTAGTCTTGAAAAATCTCGATAAAACATCGGTTGTATTATTCAATAAGTTTACTGCAATACCATTTTCCGGCTCAATTAAAAGTAACCTCGAAATACTTGCAGATAAGTTAAACGAATATATAAAAGACAAAGTTAATATTATTGATTTAGATAAGGTTTTGATAAAGGCAAAAAATGCTTTAGATTTGCGATATTATTATTCTTACAAGGCACTTTACACCATTAAATTTTTAAAAGTTTATTCTCAATATATAAAACCTTATATAATGTCAATAAACGGCAAAGCCAAAAAGGCATTGATTTTTGATGGCGATAATACGCTATGGAAAGGGATTTTGGGGGAAAGTGGTACGATAGAAATGTCGGAAAGAACAAAAGATGGCATAATTTTTTCCGAAGTTCAGAATATAGCCCTATCTTTAAATAAAAAGGGGATTTTGATAGGGTTGTGCAGTAAAAATAACCCGCAAGATGTAGATAAATTAATAGATTATCACCCAGATATGAAATTAAAGAGAAAATATATCACAATAAATAAAAGCAATTGGCTGGATAAAGTTACCAACCTTCGGCAAATTGCCAAAGAATTAAATATTGGGTTGGATAGTATTGTCTTTGTGGATGATTCTTCTTTTGAAGTAAATTTGGTAAGAGAACAATTGCCAGAGGTAATGGTATTACAAGTTCCCGAAAGACTTTATGAATATCCGCAAATGTTAAGAGATAATATAGATTTGTTTTATAATCTATCTACTTCAGGAGAAGACCTTAATCGGGCGAAAATGTATGAAGAACAAATCCGGCGGGAAAATGTAAAGGGAAAATTCGCTAATATTGAAGAATATCTTGCTTCTTTAGAGCTAAAATTGACTATTTTTCAAGACGATAAATCGGCAATATCCCGCTTATCGCAAATGAGCCAAAAGACTAATCAGTTTAATTTGACTACTGAAAGATATACCGAAACAGATATTAAAAATTTTATGATATCAAAAAAATCAAAAGTATTTTCTTTTATTGTTTCGGATAAATTCGGGAATAGTGGAATAACGGGTTTGTGTATCGTTAATATTTTTCCTCAATTTGCCAACATAGATACTTTTTTAATGAGTTGCCGAATAATCGGGCGAAATATAGAATTTGCCTTTATGGATTATCTTGTCGATTTTTTCAGCAATAACGATATAAAAAGAATTTTAGCAAGGTATAACAAGACTAACAAAAGTGAGCAAGTTAGAGAATTTTATGATAAATGTTCATTTTCATTAATCGGGTCAAGTAGCGAAGTTAGAGATTATGAATTATTTGTCAATGAATATAAAGCAAAAAAAATCAAATATATCGAGGTAAAAAATGGAAGTAAATAAAATAATATGTGGCGATTGTCTAACCGAACATACAAAAATAAAAAGCGGTTCAGTTGATTTAATATTGACAGACTTGCCTTATGGAAATATGAATGGGATAAACAATCCGCAAAGACCAAAAAGTTGGGGTAATCCTGAATATCTAAAATGGGACAAGGCATTACCTATTGATACGATTTATGAAATTGCAAATCGTATCTTGAGGAAAAATGGCAAGATGATTTTGTTTAGTCAAGAACCGTATACAAATAAATTAATATATGAAGCAATATCGAATATACCTTTTTCTTTTAAAATGATTTGGGAGAAAAATGACTTTGCTAATGCTTTACTTTGTAATAAATCACCTGTTAGTTATTTTGAGGATATTTTAGTTTTTAATAAAGCACATGATATGGAAGCAATTCATCCGTTAAGAAAATATGCTTTAAAAATAAAAGAATTTTTACCTGTAAAATATAGCAGAGAAGCATTTAAAGAAAAATTTGGACATTATGGTTTCAATCATTTTTTAGAATGTGAAGAAAAAAATACACAATTTAATTTATGTACGCAACAAAAATACAACGAACTAATAGATGAATTTGCTATTGATAAAATGGAAGGGTTTAGAACCTTTGAAGATTTAAGGATAATTGATAGAAAATTTGATAGCACTTTTAATCTCTGGGAAGGCAATAAATATAAAAGCAATATCCTAAAATACAAAAAAGATTATGATGGTTATCATCCGACACAAAAGCCCGTTTTGTTATTAGAAGATTTGATAAAAACATTTAGCAATGAGGGAGATTTAGTCGTAGATTTAACTGCTGGTAGTGGAAGCACTGCGGTTGCCTGTATTAACACAAAACGGAATTATATATTAATCGAAAAAGAAGAAAAATATTATGAGATAGCCAAAAGGCGAATTGACACTATACAAAAATTGTTATTTTAAAGAAAGGAGGATTTATTGTGGAAACCATAAAAATAATTAGAAAGTTATTAAATTTTATTGAAGATGGTAATTTACGGGAAGCCGAAGAAATGTTTTCATTATTGTGGAAGATGAAGGAATTAGAAAGTTTAGCAAATAAAAATTAAGGAAAATTTCCGAATTATTATTTTGGAGAGGTAAAAAATGGAGAATAGAATAAAAAAAGTTATGGAAGCGGTTTTTGATGAATCCGATATTAATGAAGAATCCTCAATACTTACGGTCAAAGATTGGGATTCGTTGAAACACATGAATCTTATTATTGCTCTTGAAGATGAATTTGAAGTCAGTATCCCCGATAAAGAGGTTGGTAATTTAATATCATTCGAGCAAATAAAAACTATCATAGGAGAAGTTTTACAAAATGCAGATTAAATATTTAATCAAGATATTCAAAAAAAATTCTAATTGCGATGCCCTAATATGGGGAGGCAAAATTTATAAATATAGCCACATATTAAGAAAGATTAAATATTGGGAAAACTACCTAAAAAAAATAGGGATTAAATCTATTGTGGGTCTGGAAGGGGATTTTTCACCAAATACTATTTCCCTTTTGATAGCTCTGATTAAAATGAACCGGATAATAAGTCCCTTTAGTTATTCACAAAAAGAAAAAAATCAAGGAAAATATAAACTGGCAGGATTGGAAAATTTAATAATTGTCGATAAAAACGATAAAGTTACCTTTGAAGAATATGACATAATTCCCAAATATCATTATTATAATTCCCTAAAAAAGAGGAATAAGGCGGGATTGGTTTTGTTTACTTCGGGTTCATCGGGAGAGCCAAAGGCGGCGGTTCACGACTTTTTAAAGCTTTTAGAAAAATTTAAAATTCAAAGGAAATCATTAAGCACACTTAATTTTTTATTTTTTGACCATTGGGGAGGGTTAAATACAATGTTTTATGTCCTCTATAACGGGGGAACGGTTATTTCGGTTACCGATAGAAAACCGGATTCAGTATGCGAGTTGATTCAAAAATATAAAATTGAACTTTTGCCCGTTTCGCCTACTTTTATAAATTTCTTAATTGTAAGCGGTGCTTACAAAAAATGGGATTTAAGCAGTTTAAAGATTATTTCATACGGATCTGAACCAATGCCCGAAAGTTTATTGTTACGCTTAAATGAACTTTTTCCCGATGTTAGGTTATTGCAGACTTATGGATTAATCGAGTTGGGGGTTTTAAGGTCAAAATCAAAAAGCAATAATTCTCTTTGGGTTAAGATTGGTGGGGAAGGGTATAAGGTCAGGGTCAGAGATGATATCCTTCAGATAAAAGCGGATTCGGCAATGTTGGGTTACCTGAATGCCCCAAGCCCTTTTACTAAAGACGGGTGGTTTATTACGGGAGATAAAGTTTTACAGGATGGAGATTATTTCAGGATTTTAGGGCGGGAATCTGAAATCATAAATGTAGGGGGAGAAAAAGTATATCCCGCAGAAATAGAAAGCATATTATTAGAAATTAATGGGGTAAAAGATGCAATGATATATGGGGAAGAAAATCCGCTTATGGGAGAAATAGTTGCGGCTAATATCAAGGTTGATGTGTCAAATAATAACAAAAAATTCATTGTTTTAATAAAAAATTATTGCAGGGGGAAAATGGCAAAGTATAAAATCCCCGTAAAGATAAGTTTAACCGAAGAAGATTTAATCAGTAATAGGTTTAAGAGAATAAGAAGAAAAGGAGGCGATTAAATGAATACGAAAGAAGCGATAGAGTTTTGTAAAAACGAAAGTAGTTATAATTATAATGGACAAAATAAAGAATTACAAAACAGATTACGTTTATTTAATTTTGGGCTGGAACAAGTTGTTACCCTGCTTCAACGTGGCGAAAAATTCGAGAAGATGTGGGAAGAGGTAGAAAATTTAAGCATCGTGAATATTTATACTTGGGTTACTAAAGAATATTATACAAAAGCAATAAAAGTAATTAAGCAAAAATACTTCCCAAAGGAGGCAATAAATGATAATTCGAGAATATAAAAAAAGTGATGAAATGGCGGTTACGGAATTATGTTCAATAGTATCGCCCCGTCATTTAAGGACGCCAGAATATTGGGAATGGTCGAATCTGCAAAATCCCGATGGTAAAAGTTTATCATTGGTTGCAGAAGAAGAAAATAAAATAATAGCCCATTATTCAATTTTGCCCTGTAGATTTAGTGTAAATAATATTGAGGGAATGGGGGGATTGGCACAATTGGCACTCGTTCACCCTTATTTTCAAAATTTAAAAGTATTCTTAAATTTAACCAATGAGCTTTGGAAACAGGCAGCGAAACAGTTTCAATTTACTTATGGATTTCCCTCTAATGATAAAATTATGATAACTTATGAATCATTAATGGGCTGGAAAAAAATAGATAAATTTTATGCTGATGTTATTAATATTTCTGATATTATTAAAAAATTGCAATATCCTTATCGGGAATTATCGGTTAAGAGAATTGAAAGATTCCCGGTTACCATAAATGATTGGTTAAATAAGAAAAAAGGTGGGATTCACCCACTAAAAAGTGCCGAATTGTTAAATTGGAGATTTCCCGAACATCCACAATATCACTATTATATGTTCGGAGTTTACGACAATGAATTGGTGGGTTATATGGTGCTTAAAATTTACTGGAATGGCAAAAGGGCAATAGGGCATTTTATAGATTTTGACGTTAAAGATAATAAAGAAAAATATTTACTTGCCTTAATAAGAGAATCTTCTTTATTTTTATCAAAATGCAAAATTGATGAGATAATTTTTTGGAATAAACAGAAAGAATATTTTGATATTTTCAATCAATTTGATATTAAAAAAGGGGGTTTTAAAATAAATTTTGTTATAAAATTATTTGATGGGAAGGTAGATGAAAAATTATTTTTAGATAAATCTGAATGGAATTTTACAATGGCATTTGCGGATGCTTTTTAAAGGAGGGAAATTATGAAAACGAAAGAAGCGATAAAGTTTATGCAAAAAGAAATTGAATATGTAACTTATCCAGCGTTTAAATGTCATAAAGAAAAAAGAGAAGTTATTGAAGTATTAAAGCGAGGTGAGAAGTTTGAGAAGATGTGGAGAGAGCTAGAAAACAAAGACCTTACTTACAATAACGATAGTCCAGTAGTAAACGATGAAATGTATTACATTGAACAAAAATATTTCCCAAAGGAGATTAAAAAATGATAACTAAAATAGGAATATTTATAGTAGCTACTTATTTTATGTTTGATGTTTGGGCAAAAGATGATGGTGATTATATCAGACTTATTGCCTTTCTTCTTTATTTGATTATTGTATTACTTGCTTCAAGAAAGGAGAAATAATAAATGAGTAATATTTTAATTATTGCCGCCCATCCAGATGATGAGGTTTTGGGATGTGGCGGGACTATCGCAAAATTAAGTCAAGAAGGACATAATATTTATACTTTAATTTTAGGGGAAGGAATTACTTCGAGAAATATTTCAAAAAGCGAAGTAAAAAAAGAAATGAAAATTTTGCAAGAATCTGCAATTAGAGCAAATGAAATATTAGGGGTAAAAAAAGTCTTTTTTCATAATTTCCCCGATAATCGTTTTGACAGCGTTCCACTTTTGGATATTGTAAAAGATATTGAGGAAATAAAAAGTAAAATTAGACCTAAAATAATATTTACCCATTTTGAAAAAGATTTGAATATTGATCATCAAATAACTTATAAGGCAGTTTTGACAGCTACAAGACCGATAGTTGGCGAAACAGTAAAAGAGATATATTCTTTTGAAGTTTTATCGTCTACGGAATGGGCATATCCGACCAGTTTTTCGCCAGATATATTTTATGATATTTCAAAAACCATGAATGATAAACTTATAGCATTATCAAGTTACGAAGGAGAATTAAGGGAAAATTCGCATCCACGTTCTTTGAGTGGAGTTTGGAATAACGCAAAACTTTGGGGTCAAAAAGTCGGGCTGGAATATGCTGAAGCTTTTAAGGTAGTAAGAATAATTAAGGGAGGGAAATAAAATGGAATTTGAATTAACAGATATGACAAGAGAAGAAATATTAGAAGAAATAAAATATTATAAAGATAAACTTAAAGATTTAAGGCAACAAAAAAAGAATTGTTTTGGACATTCTATTGGAGAAGTAGAGATAAGAAGGTCAATTAATGAAGAAATCGAAGAAGTTCAAGATGAAATTTGGGATTTAGAAGAAAAAGTTTAAAAATTTATTATATAAAGGAGAAATAAATGTTAAAAGGTAAATTGGTTGAATTGAAACAATTAGAAGAATCAGACTTGGCGAAATTTAGAGATTGGCGAAATTCCCCTTATATTAGAAATTATGTAAGGGAATATCGACCCCTGAATATGCTAAATCAAAAACAATGGTTTGAATCACTTACGAATGATAGGTCAAATATTATGTTTGCAATTCATACAGTAAGAATGAGTAAAACAATAGGGGGTTGTGGACTAACTTATATTAATTGGAAAGAAGGGCATGGCGAAGTTTCTATTGCTATCGGTGATGGTGAATGGCAGGGTAAGGGTTGTGCGGGTGAAGCTTTGGATCTTTTAATAAAATATAGTTTTGAAGAATTAAGGTTACACCGAATTTGTGCCATAATTTATAGTTACAATAAATTAAGTATAAAATTATTTGAAAAACATGGTTTTCGATATGAAGGTTTTCAAAGGGAAGCAAGATTTTTTGATGGCAAATTTTATGATGAAATGATTTATGGGATGTTAGATTATGAATATAAGGAGATAATAAATGTTCAAAATCGCAAATAGAAAAATTGGCGAAAATTACCCCGTTTTTATAATAGCGGAAATGTCCGCAAATCATATGCAAAATTACGACACCGCCGTAGAAATTATTAAAAAGGCAAAATGGGCGGGTGCTGATGCCATAAAATTCCAAACTTATACACCCGATACCATAACTATCGATTGCGATAATAAATATTTTAAAATTAAGCAGGGGACTATTTGGGATGGGCAAACTTTATATAATTTATATAAAAAAACATATATGCCGTGGGAATGGCAACCGAGTTTAAAGAGAATCGCCGAAAATGAAGGGCTAATTTGCTTTTCGACTCCCGGCGATAAAACAGCGGTAGATTTTTTAGAAAATATAAATATTCCTGCTTATAAAATCGCCTCTTTTGAAATTACCGATATTGCTTTAATAGAATATATCGCCTCAAAGGGAAAACCGATAATATTATCTACGGGGGTTGCCGATATTTTTGATATTGATGGAGCAATAGGTGCTTGCCAAAAAATGGGAAATAATCAAATTGCCTTGTTAAAATGTGTTAGCTCTTACCCGACTCCACTTGAAGAAGTAAATTTAAAAATGATTCCCCTTTTAAAAGAACATTTTGAAGTTATAACTGGTTTGTCAGACCATACTTTGGGAACATCCGTTCCTATTGCTTCAGTAGCCTTGGGGGCTTGTATAATCGAAAAGCACTTATGTTTAGATAGAAAATCGGGTAGTCTGGATTCTGCTTTTTCGTTAGAACCTGCCGAATTTAAAGAAATGGTAAAATCGGTTCGGGAAGTGGGAAAAGCGTTAGGCGAAGTTACTTGGGAAATAACCGAAAGGACTAAAAAAAACAGAGAATTGGCTCGTTCATTATTTGTAGTAAGAGATATTAAAAAAGGTGAAAAATTTACCGAAGAAAATGTTCGTTCGATTATGCCTGGCTTTGGGATTTTGCCGAAATATCTAAATTATGTTTTAGGCAAAAAAGCTAAAACAGATATTGCATTTGGAATGCCACTTTTGTGGGAAAATATTGCAGAATAATTTTCTTATTAACCTTTTATATAAGATATATTTGTTATATAATGAGAAAAAAGAGGAGTAAAAATGGAAATTATTAAAACTTTGGAATATCCCATAAGATATTTATGTAATGATAATTTGGGAATTATTATCGAAAACGAAATTCAAAAAAATCGGGGCGGTTATGAGCTTTTGCATTATTATAATAAACATGGCAGAGGTTATATTTCAGTCGAAGTTTGCGATTATGCGAAAGTAGATTTTTTAGTATCCGCACATGCTGAATTAGATAGAGAAAATATTCGAGATAGAAAGCAAAAGGGATTTTCCCAAAGATATATATTCTATGAAGAAGCCCGAAAAGTTGCTATCGCAAAAATAGAGGAATTTGAAAAATGGGTAGATAGTAATATTGTTTGGAAAATTACAAGGGCGAAATATCGGAAAGAAATTCATAAAAAAGCGATAGAAGAATATAAAAAACAAGTGAAACATTGGAATTGGCAAACCGATGATTATAAGGCAATAAATGAAATATTAAATCCGATAAAAAATAAGAATTTTATCATAAATTGTGCCGGAGATATTTATTTACAAGAACATAAAAATAAAGTCAAAGATGCGATAAAACGGGGCGAAAAAGTGCCAGAAAAAGTTTTGAAGGAATACGGATTGGAGGGAAAAAAATGAATAAAATAGGTTGGTGTGATATGACATGGAATCCCGTTTGGGGTTGTCTTAATAACTGCGAATATTGTTATGCGAGAGGGATAGCAAAAAGATTCGGAAATATAAGATTTTTCGAGGAATGGAAATATAGAATTGAGAATAATATAGATTCTGCTAATAAATTTAAATTAAAAAATTCACTTGATTTAATTGATTTTAAACTTACCTTTTTACACTCTCAATTTAATAAAAAATTACCCAAAAAACCTCAACGGATATTCGTAGGGTCTATGAGTGAAATTTATTATTGGAAACCGGAATGGATAGAAATAGTAATCGAGAAGGTTAAGGAATATCCCCAGCATACTTTTCAATTTTTGACTAAATACCCAAATGAGGTGTATTTTAAATATGACTTTCCTAAGAATTGTTGGTTAGGAATAACCGTAACAAAAGAAACAGATATGTATAAAAATGATTGGAACTATCTTTATGGAAAAAATATATACTTTATTTCATTTGAGCCATTATTAGAAGAAATAAACTTACATTTTCTAAATCATAAAAATATAGACTGGGTAATCGTCGGAGCTGAAACAGGCAATAGAAAAGGCAAAATTATCCCCAAAAAACAATGGGTTTGGGATATTATACAAAGTTGTGATAAACATAAAATCCCAGTTTATATTAAGGACAATTTAAGTAAATATTATCCTCAATTTAAGGATAAAAAAGAATTTCCAAAGGAAATTAAATAAATGAATAATAAAGAAGCAAATCGAATAATCGAAAATTATAAACCGCTTAAAGGATTTTTTGACTTATCTAAAAAACCTAAAACATTAGCTAATTTAAAATATGCAAAAGTATTAAAGATACAGGAATATCTGGCTCAGCAAGAAACTAATAAAAAATATTTAAAGAAATTTGAACCGATACAATGGCAAGAATTGAAGGAATTATCAGCAGATTATCAGGCAATTGTATTGGGGCATTGGAAATTGTATTAAAGGAGGAATTATGGCTCGCTACAGATATATTTACACGAGAATTTGGCAAGACCCCCAGATGCTCAAATATTCAAAAGATATGAAATTATTTTTTATATATTTGCTGACAAATCCGCATACTACCCAATGTGGAGTTTACGAATTGCCGTTGGAGCTGGCAAGCGTGGAAACAAAATTTACAATAGAGGAATTGCAAAAACTTATTGAAAAACTTGAAAAAGATGATAAGGTGAAATATAGTTTGCAAACGGGGGAAATCGCCGTCAAAAATTGGGTAAAATATAATATAAACGATAACCCGAATATTAGAAAATGTGTTGACACCGAACTAAAACTAATAAAGGATAAATCTCTTATAAAATATGTTAAACTTGACGGTTTTAAAATGAGTAATGCCAAAAAAGTTAGGAGAAAATTAGAAGCCAAAAAAGATAAAAAAGATTATGGCGACGGCGTAATGTTAACCGAAAAGGAATATAAAAAATTAATTGGGCGATTTGGTAAAAAAGAGACAAGGGATAAAATGGAGGATTTTGCTAATTATGAAAAAAGAGAGAGATACAAAAACCATTATGGGACAATTTCTAATTGGCTGAGAAAGGATGCAAAACAAAACGAGGTAAAAGAGCAAGAATATGAAGATAATTCTTATGTAAATTTAAGGAAGGAAATAGCGAAGAAATGATAGATAACCCGGAGATAAAATTATATGATATCTCGACAGAACAAGCGATACTTGGTTCTCTTTTGCTTGAAGGCAATAAACTTTTTGAAAGTGTTATCGGCATTTTAGATAAGAATGATTTTTATAAAAAATCCCATCAAACCATTTTCGGCACCATTTCAAAATCATTTGAAAAAAATAAAGGGATAGATTTAGTTACAATTACAGAAAGGTTAAACGAAGCAGACTCATTGGAAAAAATAGGTGGAGTTACTTATTTAACCCAATTAGCAAATTCTGTCCCCACGACTACAAATTTGCCCCATTATGTAAAAATTATTAAGGATTATTCTTATAAAAGGGCGATTTTATTTAAAATTAATACATTTAAAGATAAGGGAATTAACGCCCAAAAATTAGTTGAAGATATTGTTAATATTCCCAAATATGAAGAAATAAAAGAAAAAACCAATAAAGATATTATTTTGGAAACAATGGACGATGCCCAAAGGGGAATGGATTTTCGGTTCCCGGATAATTTTGGTAAAATTAATGATATAATGGGTGGACTTGACAGGGGAGATTTGGCAATTATCGGGGGCTACCCAAGTAATGGAAAATCGAGTTTAATGGCAGAACTTGTTATTGGTTACGCAAATATGGACTTTAAAGTATTGGTTTGTACTCTTGAAATGTCGGCAAAAGCAAATATGCGGCGAATTTTGGCAAATATGAATAAAATTAATACTATGAAATTTCGCAAGAATTTATTGACAGATTTAGATAAAGAAAAAATTAAGGCGGTTATTCCGATCGTAGATAAAGCCTGGAATTATAATTGTGTCCGGGTTTATACAATCGAAGATATAATAAGGGTAACTAATAAATATAATCCCGATATTTTATTTATAGATTATTTGCAGAATATATCAGAGCCAAATCAAAGGTTGAATAGATATGAACAAGCGACAAGACATACCCTGCAAATACAAAAATTGACTAAAGAAAAAAATATACTTACCTTTTTATTGAGCCAGTTTAATCGACCGCTTGAGGGGAAAATTCACCGTCCTCATAATAATAATTTGAGGGATAGCGGAGCAATTGAAGAAAGGGCAGATGCCATATTTTTAATATATTGGGAACGAAAATTAAGGATGGAAAATTTATATAGGCAAGATGGCGATGACCCCGAATATGTAGAAGTGAATATCACAAAAAGTAAGGATGGGGCGACTGGTGGATTGAATTATAATTACTATCCCGAGTATCACAGATGGGTTGATCCCGATGATGATGATAAAGAGCCGATAATCTACAAAAAAGCAAAAGAAGTTAGCGGAGAATATTATAAAAGAAATCAGGAAAATTAAAAATTTTTAAGGAGGAAGATAATGGGAAAATTAAAGTTAATGGCGATTAAAACCGATAATGGATATTACATAACGGACAATATAAATGATGATAAGTATTACGGAACAGAGATAAAAGAATTAATGTTTGATGGGGAAGAAGCTAAACCTACATTTTATAAGGGTTGGTTTTTAATAAAAGAAATTCCAAAAGAAGTCGGGCGAGAAAAACATAAACCTTATATAAATGAGAGGTTCGAATTGAGTGATCCCAAAACATTTCTGAAATTTAAAAAAGTTTACAACGCAAAGGATGTGGTAATTGAAAAAGAATGTGCGGATAATGATTATAAAAGAAAATACACTAAAGAATTTGAAAAAATTGTAGGTTTATATGAATATAAATATGAAATGGGAGAAATGATATACGAACCGATAGAATTTGAATTTGAGGTTTTGGCAGAAATGAAGCAAATTCCCGATAGAGAACCTTTTGAATATGAAGTATTTAGAACAAAATGGGAACATAAAGGGACTACTATATTTGATAATTATTCCGAGAATGGGAATGTTGTAATACATAATATATTAGACAAAATAGTTATTCCACCCATATTATTACACACTAAACCTTGCGAGACATCTTCTCATGTTGCTTATAAAATAATAAGGTTTTTTGTGAAACAGCATATTGACCCAGATGTAGCTGTGATTACATCAGATTATGATTTTTGCTTCACCGTTGAAAAAATAATTAAACTTGCAGAAAATGAAGAATATACTATAGATAAAAATATGTTTAAAAAAAGAGCAAAACCAAAATATGTAACAAGATATCGAAATAATAGAAAGGTCAAAATATTTGAAATGACATATTCCCCGTATTGTTATGAGGAATATACTCCGATAAAAGGATTCCAAGGCAAAAACGAAAAGGATTTAAAAAATAATGTTGATAAATATTTAAAAGATTTAATAACTAAAATTAATGAGCCATTAGTGGAATGTTCACATTGCAAGGGATTGGGAGTTATATTACAAGAGAAAGGAGGAAAATCTAATGAAAAATAAAAATAGACCATATTTGTCAGCGGATATTATTCTTGATGACAAAAAAGAACATAAAGAAAATGTGACAAAAATCAAGTTACCTACATATTGTTATTATTCACCGAATAGCGGGAAAGTCAAAAAGTTGGGATTGCTTAATTCTCGAAAAGAAAATTTTGAATTATTGGATGTTAGCAATCAAAAAGCGTTGTCGTATAATAATGTTGTAGCAGAAACAGTAAAGCATACTATTAAGGCACTTGATAAATTGATGGGCGAAAATAAAGTCGATATTCGCAGGGCAAAAGTAATTTTATTCGAGTAAAGGAAAATTCATGGTAAATATAGCTAAAATTATAAAAACTAATTTTTTAGAAGAAATAAATATAAATCCCAAATGTTTAATCGAAAGTTATATAGAAGATTATGGCAAAGACGGCGAAAAACTATTTACCAAACAAGAGGAGGTAGTTCGAGATAAATATTATAAGGGGCGATATATTCGCAAAGATAGTATGAGATTATTTTGCCGAGACTGCCTATATTATAAAATTTGTGAAGGGCAAAAATGGGAAAACGGCTGTAAATATCGGAAAGTTTTTTTGGAAACTATTGAAAAATATAAGGAGGGGGAAAAATGAATAGAAAAGCTTGGTTACAGGTTAAGCGAAATATGTTAGAGGATTTGCAGGTATCGTGGGGGAAGACTAAAAAAATAACAGTTAGCGATAAAAAAATATATTATTATGATGGCGTTGTAAATACAGTTTTGAAATATTATAAGGCGATTTTTGGCGGAGACTTATGCAAATCCGTTAGGGAAAGTGAACCATTTTTAGACATCGAAAAAGTCGATGATGTTGCAGAAGAAGTTATTCGGGAACTAAAC
>Ga0307928_10001168_pt1 | contig 19905 bp, 20 predicted proteins | sample AceLakmetagen232_FD_201815 | JGI IMG/M metagenome (GOLD analysis project Ga0307928, IMG submission 201815) | Saline water microbial communities from Ace Lake, Antarctica - #232 | ecosystem: Environmental > Aquatic > Non-marine Saline and Alkaline > Saline | place: Antarctica: Ace Lake... | reverse complement strand
TGACAACGATGATGATACGCTGGAACGATTGCGCGATTGGGAAGCGCATGACCAGCGCGTGGACGTGATCGAGTTGAATCTCAACAAGCCGTACTATCCATCATGCGTTCATCCGGAGCGGTTCTACATCCTCGGGACCAGCGCGGATGCGGGTCTGCAACTGATCGCGGATCAGCACTGGGCTGATTACGTGCTCTGGTTGGAATCAGACCTGATCATCAAGCCGGATCTGATTCACAGGTTGATTGCACACCAAAAGCCAGCCATTGCGGCGATGATTTGGGTAGAGCTGAGTCCTGGCCATCCGCAATTCTACGACATGTGGGCCTTCAGGCTCAATGGCCAGATGTTCAATCCGGCAACGCCAGAGTGGTACGCTGACAATATGCCGGATGAAGCATTCGAAGTTGATAGTGCTGGCAGCGTGATACTCATCGAGGCGCAAGCGGTCTACGACGGGGCACGGTTCGGAACGAAGGAAGCGATTGTATCATTCTGTGAATCGTGCCGGAATTATGGCTATCAGATTTGGTGTGATCCGCACACCCATGTGAGGCACCCATGGCCGAGACTCTAATCGCGGCGTTCGACAAATCGAGGCTGAGCGACGCCAACGCGTTCGCCGGAAAGATGCGCAACAGCCAGACTTTCACGCATTTCGTACACACGTCGCCCGCCGGTATGCTCAACGATTCCTGGCAAGTGTGGATGCTCTACAGCATGGAGGATCGGAAGCATGAATTCATTCCTGGTCGTCCGGTTTTTGTGGGGCATTCCGTAATTGGCTGGATGCAGGCGCAACTGTGGGCAGGACAGAAGGAGCACGTCGCCCGGATCGGGCTTGCCTTGCTGGAGGAGTACCGCGGCAAAGGGCTTGGCTCAATGATGGTAGATTATGTGCTCGATGAAATGAGCCACAAGCGCAAGATCGAGGCGACTGTTTACAGCGACAATACCGCAATGCTTAGTATCTATTTCAGGCGCGGCTTTCACGTCGAGGGATGTTTTGTCGATGAAGAGCGCTGGGACGGCGTGCGGCGTGATGTGTTGAGTTTGGCGAGGTTTAACGAGGTGAGTTGATGGCAGCACGGACAGGAATGACTAATCTGATTACTCGTCTTCGGGCTATGACAAACGCTGGTACCGTTGATTTCTCGATTGCTGGAACCTCGTATTTCGACGATGACCAACTCCAGGACGTGCTCGACGCCAATGTGACGCATATTGAGAAATATCCGCTTGAATGGCTGCCTGACAGCGTCGCGGGTGGATCGATTGAATGGCACAGATGCAAGGCGGGGAATTATCGCGATTTCGAAGAGTGGGACAGCGGAACAACGCGCTGGGTGGTAAGGACAGGAACAGGCGCTGATTCTGGGACAGCTAACTACACACCGAACTATGTAGATGGCATGATTCGATTCACAGCGGACCAGGGCGGAACGATTCACTACCTAACTGCCAAGAGCTATGATTTGTACTCAGCAGCAGCGGATGTGTGGCTTAAGCGGCAATCCTACTACAGTGATTGGGTCCACGTGAGCAGTGATGATCAATCATTCAACTGGCAGCAGGCATTCGACCACGCTGTCACAATGGAGAACACGATGAGATCGCGAGCCGGGCAGAACAAAGCCCGTGGGGCATTGCGTTCCAGTTCATTTGTGAGGAATGATCTAGCATGAGCATGTTTGCCAGTGCCGAGTTTACGAAAATCAGAGCACGCGCCGAGGCTCTTCTCCCCAGCACCTGTACGATTCAGACGGGCACAATCACGCTGGACGCGATCGGCGGTAACACGATCACATGGGGTGCGACGGCTGAAAGTGTGCCTTGCAAGCTCTCGGCAAAGTCACGCTCGCAGGGTGAGACTGGCGGGCAGTTCAGCGTCTATACCGAATGGGTGTTCCATTTGCCATATGATGAATCCGTGTCTGTTGGCCAGCGCATCGTTTACGAAAGCGAGAACTACGACATCGTTTCCGTGGAAGATAATCATGACTGGCGCGTATTCCGGGGCGCAATCGCGAGGCGGACTGAATGATTTCGACGAAGTTGGACACCAAACGTATTGATCGGATTCTGCAACAGTTGGAGACGAAGGCCGGAAATCTCGTCGACAAAACCGCATTCGATGTGCAGGGTAGAGCGCAGAATCTCGCGCCAGTCGATACGGGCGCGCTCAAGAACAGCATCTATACCGTGACGAAACACAGCGACGGGCTCAACATCGAGGCAAAGGCAAAAGTAGTTGCCATTCCTCGCCCAACGGAGGATCTTGTCGCACATGTTGGGCCAAGCGTTGAATACGCGATCTATCAGGAATTGGGAACATCCAGAATGCCCGCGCATCCGTTCCTCGTGCCTGCCATAGAATCGCTCCGCAAAACATGGCGGGCTTCGTGGAAAGCGCTATTCAGGGAGTTAAAGTGAACGTTCTGGAAGCAGCGATCAAAACCAAACTGACAGGAACATCCAGCGTAACGAGCTTGCTTGCAACAGCAGCCAGCGTGTTCAACGTCCAGATCCCTGACGGTTACGCATTTCCGGTGATTGTTTTCAACTGGCAGGGCGGCGGGGACTTGAACGACACGCCAACCAGGGCGAAGGAACCGCTCTACCAGATCAAGGCAATTAGCAGCGTGAGTATGTACCAGGCCGGGCAGATTGACGATGCGCTGGATGCAGTGTTGCATAATGTCGCGCTGACCGTTTCGGGCTGGACCAACTACTGGATAGCCAGGGAAAGCGACGTGAGATATGGCGAGTTGACTCCTGCGGGGCATTATTTCTATCACAGCGGCGGGATTTATCGGATCGGACTCAGCAAGTAGTGGAGGTGATATATGTCACGTTATAGTGGTACAGATCTATACGTAGAATGGATTAACAGCAGTGGAACCGTAGTACTCTCCGGCGACTACCGCACGCTGGACATTCCGGAATCAGCGGACGAAATCGACGCATCGGCGGGCAGCGATACGCGCAAGCAGACGCTTGCCGGGCAAGTTTCGGCAACGTGGACACTTGAGCTATTGCCGCAAGGGTCCGGGACGGTGTTGTTTGCAGCCGTTGCGCCGCAATCAACGGGAACGCTGAGATGGTCGCCCGAGGGCACAGTGTCAGGTAAGCAGCAGAAATCTGCAGCGGCAACCATCCTCGGACGCAACGAGGCGTTTGGCTATAACGATGTTACAACGCTGCGGATCAATGGCAGCCTGACAGCCGACACGACCACGAGTGCATGGTAATGCCAAAGAAAACAGTTAACGGCAAAAGGGTTGTCTTCCGTGAATCGTTCCCGGCTGGCGAATTTTACGACCTGCCGCAGAAATGGGCGGGGGCTGACGAACTGGAATTCCCGGAGTGGGTGGCTGTCATGTCGCGGTTTATCGAGTCGTGGGAGTTCAAAGGCGATCCGACTGACGTGAAAGCATGGGAAGCGCTCGATGCGTTCAAAGAAGTGACACCCATCGGACGTGAAATTAACCAATTCGTGATTGGGCTGCTGGCCGATGCAAAAAACTAGGACGGCGGGTATTCCTGGCCCGCCGCTTCCCCGGACAGGAGCCCATGCCGCAGCTTGCAACGGAGTTGATTCTCTGCGAACGATACGGCTGGACGCTGGAGTATATCAGATCGCTGGGACTGGCGGAGTACCGGCGCATCATTGAGGTAACAAGAGCAACAAACGCAAGCACGGAGTGAGGAGCAATGAGCGGTAATTGGATCGCTGAACTATACGCCAAAGTGGGAGCCGACGTCAAGGACTTCAAAGCCGGTATGCGTGATGTCAAGACTGGCATGAATCAGGCCGAGGCGGACGTCAAGAAAACCAAAGCGTCGTTCAAAGGCATGAACGATATGGTCAAGATAGTTGGCGCGACAATGACGGCCTATGGCGTGAAGAAAGCGGCCGACTATGTTCTGGAACTTGACAAGCTGGGGCGTGAATCGTTGCGCCTCAAGGATTCGTTCAAGAACCTGGCCGAGCAGCACGAAATGAGCACGGACGGTATTCTCGCGTCGTTGCGGAAAGCATCCTCCGGCACGGTATCAGAAATGAGCCTGATGCTTGAAGCCAACCGCGCCATGAAATATGAGCTCGTTTCTACAGAGGAAGAGTTCGGCAAAGTGATGATGGCGGCGCGGTTCTACGGTCGTCAGATGGGTGTCTCCACACTGGAAGCCTATCAGCGTATGGTGAATGGTATCGGCAAGGGGTCGCGCCAGATCATTGACGATCTCGGTATCACCGGTATCAGCTTCGAGCAGGGCGCGAGCAAGGCCAAGATCATGTCTCAAGTCGTCGACCAAGCCATGAGGGAGATCGCGGCCAGTGGCGGCCTGATGGAAGACGCAGCGGATAAGACGGCGAAATCTACTGCGAAGATGGAAGATTTTAAGCAAGTATGGGCAGAGATTGTTGCTACCTCTGGTGTGGTTGATTTTGGACTCAATATCGCGATTAACGGCATGGAGGGCTGGACTAGGTTCATCAAAGATTGGCAGCTCTTGGAAAAGAACGACGTCAAGGTCGTGAAGTTGCTCATTGAGATGTCAACGGGCGGGACCCTCCTGCCGTATGACCAAATGTCAGGGCTCAACGCTGCAGTGCAAGAATATCAGTTCAAGACGAATCTTGTTACGAAATACAAGGAACTGAATAAACAGCGCGGTATGTCTGTACAACTAATGGGATCTTTGGCGACCAGGGTAGACGAAGTGGCGGCAGCAGAACGACGTCGTGGCGACTACGGGCACGACGACTACAGCAACGCCTTCGGCTTCTCGGACGAGGCGATTATTAAGGCCAAACGGTTCATGATCGACGCTGACAGGGAAATCCAACAAGAACGCGACCAGAGCGCTAAGCAGTATTGGGACGAATACCAGGCACGCGGCGAAGCGGCCATGAGCGCGATCAAGGGATTTGTCGGCGGAGCGTTCACGTCGTTCGATGATGAAATCCGAATTAACCTTGCGGGTACATCGGCAGCAGTGGGCGAGGCTTGGGATGAGCAAGCGCGGCGCGCCGAAGCTGTAGCTAACGACATTGAAAAAACTGGTTCATCACCGTGGGCTTCTATGTTCGATATCCCGCAAGACGTTTTGCAGCGTGGCGGGGAGACGCTGAAAGCCTACATGTCCAAGATCGCTCAGGACATCCGTAATTCCCCAACTGTTGCAGAGCTGGGAGAAATCGGCGTTTCTGCACTGGTCAAGAATGCGAAGAAGGCAATCAGTGACGAAATCGGCCAGCGTGAATTGTACATGACTGTCAGCAAGGAACTGCTGAAGGACCCGGAAACCATCGCCAAATTGGGTCAGCTCGGGATAGATGTTTCAGCGGCGATCAAGACCAATTTCGACCCGGCATCGATGGCGCTGGAGCAGATCAAGGCGGACCAGTCGGCGGCAAACACCATCGCCGGAGACATTCGCGCCAATTCGGCCATGCAATACAACGCGATGGAGAAGCTAAGCACGGATTGGCCAGAGCCGTTACGCAGCGAGGCGAGCAGAATCATTGACGCTGTCACGGAGCTAAAGAACTCAATCCTTGATGTCAGGATCGTAGATATGGACGGCGATTTGAGTCTAATGAGCGCATCGCCCGCGAGCTCACAGAACGTATTGAAGCAATTGGCAGCGTTGGGTTAGGAGCGCACTATTGGAAGAGTTATTGAAATCGACTGATATTATCAATCGCACCATCGGCACGCTTGAGCAATTAGCAGATGACGACCGATATAAGCCCGATTTGCTGGCATCGCTGAGAGAGACCGGGGAATGGGAAGTGCGTTGTGCGGTCAGGGCTATGGCCAGGCATTTCGAAATTGATTCATATTTGGAAATTGGCGTGCGACGGGGTTGGTCGTTGGCACAGGTGATTGACGAACGGCCACAGGTAGACACTATCGGAGTTGATACCTGGCAGTATGGGGACTCTTCTCCTGATTTTGTGTATGAAGAAATGGGCCGTCTCTTCCCAAACAGGCGCGGCAGACTCATTTTCGAAACCGGATCCAGTCACGATATCGTTCCTGCTCTGGCGTGTCATGGGATGCTATTCGATATCGCGCTCATCGATGGGGACCATTTCGCCGAGGGCGCGGCGCAAGACCTGGCAGATGTGGCACCAATTGTTCGCTACGGCCTGGTGTTCGATGATCTTCTTGGCGTAGACGAGAATGGCAAATTGCTGCACGCTGTTTGGAGTGATTTTAAGGCAGCGCATGATGAGTTCTCGTATATCGAGAATTTCAATGGACACGTCCCAAGCGGAATAGCGATCCGAGAGGCGAACTATGGCAATAATTAGCCCGCAAACTTATGACGGGAACACAATCAACAGCTCTGAATACAAACCGTATCTCGTTCAGGACGACATGAACCCCCCGGCTGGTAATCCGATCTGGGGGGATATCGATTTCGGCTACCCCAAATTCGTCGGCAATACGCGCACCTACAAAGACCACACACTGATGGTAGAGTTAACCGGTGGCACAACGAGCTCGGAATACGAGCGATTGCGCGGTCAATTGATCGAGTGGTTCAACCCGATGGACGGTGATGAGCAGTATCTAGTCGGGACATGGAGCGCAAGCACGATTACCTCGCGCCGCATTGCGTGCCGTCCTTTGCAGCTCGATTTCAAGAGCAAGATCGCAACGATCAGACTCCGCTCATTCACACCGTATTGGGAAGCGAACGCGGAGGAAACTGTTACCTGGAATATTACGTCGTCCAGTGATCAGCAAGCAGTCACCAATAACGGAAACATAAAAGTGCCTCCTACCATCAAAATCAAAGGCACATCGGTACCGGCAAGCACCTGGCGCTCCAGGCGGCCCGTGATTGTAGCGAACAACGTCAAAACAGCGTTGAACAATTACCCACTGGAGCTGACGGGCGGCTGGGACACGGCGGCACTTGTTTCGAATGCGAGCACGGCAACAGCGATTAACGACGTTGGCGATATTACTGATTCCGATACAGTGATTACAGTAGATGACGCGTCGAGCTTCTACGCGGCCGGGTTGCTCTACATCGATGATGAGCAGATTTACTATTCCGGAAAGACCGCTACCACGTTCACGGGCTGCATTCGCGGCGTGGGTGGTACCACCGCAGCGGCCCACCTGGACAATGCCGATGTGTATCAATCTGAGTGTTTCGCGGACGGGCGTGACATTCGGGTCGAGCTGGACGGCGTAGAAATAGCGCGCTGGTTTGGCGCGGCAGCCGGAGCGAGTAAGGGCCCTAATTATTCTGATACACTGGTCTGGGCAGTGCTCCCGGAGCTACCGGCTCAGAACGATTACGACAGCGCGGGTGAGTTGATTATGTTGGGAGACGATCTGGCGCAGGACAAGACCGTCACAGCCAGTAGCGCGGCAGCGGGTGCGCCTGGAAGTAACATCGTTGACGATAACCCAGAAACCTACTGGCACGCCGCGATCGGCAGCACCGCGGCCAGTGTGGTAATCGATCTTGGCGCGTCGACGACAATCAACCGCGTGAGATTGTGGCATCCGGACTCGGACGACGCGGGGAAGGCGTTCACGATCCAGACCTCCCCGGACAATTCAGCATGGACAACGCAGGTTACTGTGACTGCAAATGCAGCGCTTGGCCAATACAGCAATCACGATTTCGCGGACGTGGCGTGCCGCTATGTGAAAGTTGATGTAACAACGGTCCAAACGGGCGGGGATGGTCTGCGCATCGGCTCCGTGAATATCTACTGTGCGAACCATCGTTTACAAATCAAGTACGGCAATGCGACGACCGAGAACTACGCGGGCTCAGATAGTCAAAAGCCAATGTTCGAGCTGGACAGCAGCACCAACGGATCGTGGGATTATGACGATTTCTTTGACATTATAAACCCCAATCGCGCCGCCTCGTGGGAAGCGGTCAACCACCAAGGGCTCAATCTGCAACGTGCATATCAAGCGAGCCAAGACGGGGCATGGGTGTGGGTGGCAGCGGCGCTGGGGATTGCGAACCACGTCAGCACGACAACGCAGTTCAGGGACGGCTACAGGCTAGCCAATCCGTGCGGAATTTCAGTGGTGGTACACCAGGGCTACACCAAGCAGAATCCGGATTATCGCCGCTGGAGATTGCTGGGAATACCGGCTAGTGGTGATCCGATAGCAGAGTATGAAAATACAGACAGCACGCTGAACGTGTGGACCGCCTACGGCTCGGAGACGACCACGCTCAGCCGGACCGCAATCGCGGCGATCTTCTACCATTACATCAAGGTCACTTCGGATACCGCGATGTATGCGGAGGCGACCGATGCAACGCTGACTATTGTCGATGAGCCCGCCGTGACGTTTGGAGCGATTGGGTATTTCCCGAGCTCGCAGGCGATCAACTGTAAATTGAGTAACAACACGCTGAGTCAGGCAATTTATATCAACGGTATGGTTGAATCAGATCAGAACATCGTGATTGATTGTGAGAGTTGGACAGTGGAGGAAGAGGACACGGGACGCAGCAGGCTCGGTATGGTTTCCTTTGAGCCAAATACGGTACGTGAACATTGGTTAGAGCTTGCGCCAGGCAGCAACACGCTGGAATATGTTGATACCTCCGTGGCTGGCGTAACGATTGAAATTGACTACCGGAGCAGGTGGCTATGACGGCGATTGTTAAGTGCTACGACCGGCAGGGTAATTTCCTTGACACGCTCAATGATGCCCAGATTGGCACGCGTTCGTGGGTGCTCAACCGGATCGGGGACCTTGATTTCAGAGTATTACGGAATGACCCGAAGGCGACGGAAACGAATCTTGGCAAAATGAACCTGATCATCGTCGAGTCTGATACCGGCGTGCCGGACTGGGGTGGGCGTGTACGATCTGTCGATTGGAGCGACGATAAATGGCTATTCGTTGAATGCGATTCTAAGGAGTCATTACTCAGGCGGCATGTAATCAAGGAATATACGGCGCACAAATCAGCGGGCGCGATCATCAATGACATCCTGCAGGCAGAGCTCGCCGACACGGGCGGCATTCCGGGCCTGTCGCTCGGGACGATTGACACAGCAGGCGATGGCGGAGATTTCACAATCCACGGTTGGGACATCTGGGACCGGATTATTCCGGAGCTGTTGAAGATCACCGAGAAAGAGTCTGGTTCGCCGGAGGAGTGCTGGGTTGACGCTGATGGAACGTTCAATTGGAAAATCAACCGTGGCACGGACAAAAGCGCTGACGTGATTCTGAGATCCGGTTATCACATTCTGAAATGGTCATCGTTGAAGATCGACTACTCGAAGCTGATCACGCAATGCTGGGGGTTCGGGAACGCAGTCGATTGGACGGAGAAAGCGAAGGTGCTGTGGCGTGAACAGGAACCCTGGGACCGCTGGAGCACGCTCGAAGGCACGATCATGTCAACGAGTAACACCACGTTTCGCGCTGAGAAATACGCCAGGAACGAAGTTCGGAAGCACGACCAGCCTGATGAAACACTTGATTTCATGGTCGTGAATCGCGGGAGCGTGTGGTCAGAATTTTGGGTTGGCGACACCGTGCGCGTTGTTATTCCACATATCGGCTGGCAGGAAAGCGGAGGCTTCGATGGTGAGGTCAAGGTGACCGGCATCGAGATTCAGGAGAAGCCGCAGAAGATGCGCGTGATCGGGACGATCCAGCGAACTATGTATGAGTACGAGGGATAGAACATGCCAAAGCGATTACGTTCATTAGACGATGGACATCTGAGCCCGTTGGACCTGGAGGCGATCCAGGGGAACTTGATTGACCGGCTGGGGTCGCAAGATCAGGGCATGACTGATTTACAAACGAGTCAGGATCCATCGCCCGGCAATGACGCGATTAAATTCAGTCAATTGTATAACGATATCATGCCGGAATCAGCGAAGGCATACCAGGACATGAACAGCCTGGACGCGGTGCGGTTGGTGAGCGAACATGATCACAAAATGATTGCAGGAATGCCAGCGATTGAGGATGGCGATCTGTATTTCGAGGTTGGTGCCATTGATGATAACGAGACGCTGGACCCTGGCTCCTCTTCCTACGGAATGCGCTCCGGTGAAGAACTGGAGATGGAGGCGACGGTCCGGTATCACGGCAGCGGTGGCACGATTGAGATGACGTCGTTGGCGTCGACCGCGAGCACGGTAACTATCCTGGATACTAACGGCGATAAATGGAAGAAATTGGGCGGGGCCTGGTTCGGCTTCGACGATTATCCTTCGGCGCAGGGATTCAAGCAGGGGGTCTCAGAAGAGCTTGTCGCAGTGCAAATTTATGCCAAGTGTACTGATGATACTATTCCTGTTGATTTCAGGGTCGAGCTTTATGCCAATGATGAATATGGGTATCCGTCACTTTTGCCAGAGGATTTGAAGCAATATGGAGAAACAACCGCGGCGACTGTCTCTCTGACTGGCGAATGGATTACAATAAAATTCAAGACGCCATTTCCCCGCCTTGGGGCGGAACGTCCGTATCATATTGTCATCTATGCTACACCGTCGGACCCGGCAAAGGTCGTGTATTGGCATTATTCTGAAGTTGGGGATCACTATGCTGACGGCTCATTCGTCTGGTACGACAGGGATTTGGGACGATGGGAATTTGTCTATGCTTCGTCGGATGCCTATTTGAAATTGGAGATTCTCACCGAAGAGACCACCACCCTTGTCGTCAACGCCGCATATTCCGGCTGGCAGGAAGCCAAGGCAGACGTCACGCTGCGATTGGCTCACGATCTGTGGGAGAAATCGAACTTTGCTGATTTCTATCTAACCGTGCCCGATGGTATGGCTGTCAACGCGCTGTGCCTGCGGGACAAGGCGAGTGGTGGCGAGGCTCACTGGCGGTGTGACCATGTGCGGACGCGGCACATCAATCCCAATAGTCTTACTCTTACTGCCGGTCATTATACCTCAACGGATTGGGATGGTGATGCCAAGAATGCGAATGGGGTCATTGACCTTAGTTCAGTATTTGGCGTTCCGGCAGGGGTGAGTGCGGTTATAGTGAGACTGGGCATCAAGGATGAAACACCCGGCGTGTCGGGTATTCTGTGTAAGAAAAGCACAGAGTTGCACAATGGTGTCCAGCAAACTACACAGGTAGCAGGTAAAGAGATATTTATAAGCGGTATTGTACCGTGCGACGGTGGTGATATTTACTGGTATCAGAACTCGGAATTGGATACGGTGTCTATAGATATTTTGGGTTACTGGAGCTAATTCATGAGGATAAAAGCGCGCAAACAGTGTTGGACTGAAGACGAAATAGCGCTCGAGGTTCAGGAGCGGACCGGTCAGGTTCCTACAGTGCTGTGGGACGGTTTGCAGATAGTGTTGGAGTTTCGGCAAAAGTTGGCGGAACATGAGAGAACTGACCTGCAGACATATTTTAGGGCCGAACATGACTTACTGGCGTTTGAAGAACGGAAGAAAAGTACTGGTAAGCGAGCGGAGCTTCGGTCGAGGATCGCGCGGATGGACGACCCGAAGTCTGATCTCAGGGATGTGGTGCTGGCTCTGGCGGAGTGGCTGGAGATAATCGAATGCTAGGACCACACGTAATCGGCGCACCGGCATCGCTTGAAGATTTCATGGCGCGGGCGAAGCCGAAGATCATCAAATACCTCAACCCCGACAAGCCGGACCTGATCAAGGCCGACATCACGATAGGCAGGCTGCACGCGCTGAGCGAAGAGAAGGATCTGAGCGACCCGCTGGGACTGGCGCAACGCCATGCCGACACACTGAGCGAATGCGCGGACTTTACGGGCATCACGTTGTGGGAGGGCATCAACGAGCCTGGCGTATCTGACAATGACTACATCGCGCGGTTGTGCGACTACGAATGGAAGCGGACGGAGATTCTCAACGCACGCGGTTACGGGTCCGTGGTGCTGAGTCTGTCCGTGGGCTGGCCGCGAGAATTGCCGGACGGGTCGATTGACTGGGAACCGTTCAGGGACTTGCTGGAGGATTTGCCAGATGGAAACTATCTTGGATTGCACGAATACTGGTATCCGTCAGGGCCCTTGCATCCTGATTCGAGACTACACCGGGCTGGGCGGCTTTTTCGTTGTCCAGTCCAGGTCGATATCTTGGTCACCGAATGCGGCGTTGATATCGGCGGAGGACAGCAGGACGGTTGGCGCGGGCAACAGGTGCCGATCAACGAGTATATCACCCAGATCGCGGCCTATCGTGAAATTCTGCTGAGTGACAGCAGAGTCAAGGGCGCGACGATCTTCACCTACGGGAGCCCGAACGGCTGGGCGTCGTTTGATATTGAAAGCAACTGGCCGCAGTTCGCGCCAGTGTTCGCGTGGCAGCCTGTGGCGCCTGTGATCGAGACGCCGATCCGGGTGTTGCTGAATGGCAAAGTTGTGACGATGGAGCTTGAGGAATATCTGCGTGGCGCGGTGCCTGCCGAGATGCCGGCGCTGTGGGAGTTCGAAGCGCTGAAGGCGCAAGCCGTGGCGGCGCGGTCGTTCGCCATGTGGCGCATCGCACATCCACGTGCGGGATTCGATGTGTACGCCGACACGCGCGATCAGGTCTACAATCCGGGGAAGGTCCACGAGCGGGCGGACCGGGCGATAGCGGAGACGCGGGGAGAGACGATTGACAACGTGGCGCGCTACGTCTCCCGCTGCGGCAGATCGGATTGTCCGCTGTGCCAGGGCGCGAATGGCTACAAGACGAAGAGCAACCCGTCCGGCGTGTGGCCCGACCGCATGTGTCAGTACGGCGCGCGGCTCATGGCCGAGCAAGGCGCGACGTATCACGAGATTCTAGATCACTACTACTACGGAGGTGCCGAAATGGGAAGCAAAGCATTATGGAAAGACCCCGCGACCGACGCGCACGCGGTGAATGATGCGGGGTTGGTCGTCGGCTCGCGTGTGGATATCTACAAAGCGGAGAAGATCCTCGGGCATGAACTGACACGGAGCAGCACGGTGTATCGCGTGGTCAGCGTGATGTTCACGAACGAGGAGCAAGCGCGTGGTGATACTCGCATCCTCGTGAGCGTGCTGGACATCGACGGCGTGCCAACGAAGGCCAAAGTCGTCAACGCCTGGCCGCAACAAAATAGCCCGAACTGGGATGAACAGACATACGATTGGGCGAGCCCTGGACACGTGGCTGAGTTCGCGCAGGGTGGGGGGAACTACAACCCGGACACGGACGGCCCGCTGGGGCCCTACGCGATATTCATTGAGCAGGACATCGCAGGCGAGTACGTGGTCAGTGATTACGCCGTGGGGTTTGGCTTGCCGGGCAATCGGCACGTTGGGTATGAGGTGACATTCCAGGAGTATTTGGCCTACACAAATGATGTGTATGGCGATGGCGTGGTGGAACCTGAGCCGCCGGAACCAGTCGACCCTTCTGAGCCCGTTGAGCCTACGGGGCAGGGCTGTAATCTCATCATGGCGGCGATTGCAAATCTTATCGATAGGCTCGGTAAGTCTCAATAAATCAATAGAGGAAAGGAGGTGATCACATGGAAATCACAATTGGAACGATCGCTTTGGTACCGGTCATCGTTGCTATCATCGAACTGTTCAAGAAGCTGGGAATGTCTTCGACGTACGCGCCGTGGGCAAATGGGATTTTGAGCATTGCGGGCTACGCGCTGATGGTTTTCGTTCAGGCGAACCCGACGTATGAACAGCCGGTGACGCTGGGGTTGAATGCGTTGCTGGTATTTCTGAGCGCGGGCGGGTTCTATGAAGTAGTGTCGCGGACGGTGAGCATGAAGTAACGACGTAGCTAGAACAAGACAGAAGTAGAGCCCCTCCCCGTGAGGGGCTTTGTGCTGCCAATTTGATTCACAAAAAACACCAACCAAGGCTGGTGGATGTCACGTGGAGAATTGTCAAAATCGGCGGGAACCCAACCTTAAAATCTTTGCATGAGAGTGCAATTGGTGTCAAAAAGCCTTGACAAATAGTACCGCGTGTGGTATAATGAATATAGAGTCAAGAGAGAGAAAACACAGAGAGCTAAGGAGAGAAACGATGGAAGAGCTTCAGGGGAAAATCAAAAGTCACGAAGAGAAGATAGAGGAAGCCAAAGCCCAAATCGCAAGCGAAGATGAAAACGACACTTTTGGATACATGAATATCGTAGAACTGAAACGAGAGATCTGGGGCTACGAAGAGTCTATCAAAAATCTTCAGGACAGAATCAACGGAACAGTGAAGCCAGGCCCCACCGCCGAGCAAATCGCACGCGCTGACTACGTTTTGAGCGACGATTACGACAACGACTAATCACACCCACCAACAGCCCCGCCGGGAGGCTTATCCCGGCTGAGAGGTGAGATCATGGCAAAATACAAGGCTCAGGCAACGGCGGATAGCGGAGCATTTCAGGAGTTCGTGGAAGAGATTATAGAAATGGACATGATCGCGCAAAACGGAAACGTCGAGACGTACGAATTGGTGACGACGATGGATGTCAATCACAGGTTAGATTTGAGCGAAGGTGTTATCAGCTACACTGAGCTTTGTGAAGCGTGCGGTAGTGAGTTAGAAAAAGACGACTACATGGAAACTGACAGCGGTTCGGTTTGTCTTCGGTGCCAGGTCGACGCGATGGGGCACGAGGAACCGCTCACGGTCTCCCAGGCCGCTCTACTCTCCGGTCTGTCAGATCGCGGCATTCGCAAGGCGATTGACAATGACCTGCTCAAAGCCATCAAATTTGGGCGGGATTGGATGATTGTACGCGGCGACCTGGACGATTGGATGAAAAACAGAAGGGCGGAGCATCGACCGGAACGCGGCGCTGATCGAGCCCAACAGTGTTGATAGCGATGTTTATTGAGGAAGTAACGGAAGGGAGATGAAGGATGGAAATCACAGATAAGGAATTGGAGCAAATCGGCAACCTGGCGCTTGAAAGGCACGAACTCCGCGAGAAGGTTGCCAAACTGGAGAAGAGCAACGCAAACCTGGCGGAGGGCGGCAAGAAGCTCCGGTTTGATCTGGAGCAGTTGCGGAACGAGAATGCGGGATTGCGAGAACGGTTGACGCGGACTCTGGCCCAGCTTCGCCAGGCGGAGACGCGGCAATGAGCATCCTTGAAGGAATTATCGCATTCGTATTCGGTGTCGTGCTCCTCCTGATCACCTGCCCACGAAGTCCTAAACGCAGCTTTCTCATGGGCTGGTGGTATCGGGATGAGTAGTCGGAATGTCGATTTGAGTCTACCTGTAGGATTCACCGCAAATAATTTAGACGACTGTAAGCGCATGGCTATCGCGTTCGCAGAGAGCGTATCGTAGGTCCACCTTCCCCGGAAATCTGCTCATTGCGGCGCATCACGTAACGAGCAGACTCCCGGTGAAACGGAAGTAGCCGGGCCTTTTTATATACCCCGCTCTGGTTTTCTCAATAACTGTGGTTGGCCAGAGCGGGGAGTTGAATCTTTTCGAGAAAGGGGATTGGAACATGGAAACACGATTTTTGCACATGGCTGACATCCATCTCGGATTTCAGCAGTACGGAAGTGAGGCCAGGTACAACGATTTCGCGAAGGCATGGTTCTGGTGCTGCGACTACGCGGCACAGGAGCAAGTGGACTTTGTGCTTATCGCCGGGGACCTGTTCCACTCGCAGCAGCCGGGGCCGATGACCGTGATGCAGGCGGTTCACGGATTGACGACGCTCTATGAGGCCAGCATCCCGGTCTTTGCGGTCGAGGGCAACCACGACCGGGCTAGACTGAGTGACGGCGCGTCATGGCTGGAGTTCTTGGACGAACAGAAGTTGCTCAAGCTGCTACACATCGACGTCGTTGGCGACAGCGTTGATATGTGGTGCGAGATTATTGGTGATACGCGAATCTTCGGCCTGCAGTATTTCGGGTCGTCGTTGCCAAAAGTCCTCGCCGGGATTGCCGCCAATCCTCCGATCGACGATTATCGGAATATCCTCATGATGCACGGTGGGCTCGAAGGAGAGGTGCCCTTCACGAGTAATTTCAGCATGGACGATCTGGAACCGCTCAAGGAACATTTCGACTACCTGGCACTGGGACACATCCACAAATTCTACGAGCGCGACAACTGGGTCTACAACCCAGGCAGCCCCGAGGTCTGCGACATAAAGGAATCGGAACACGGCCGCTACATCATGGATGTGACAGTCGACACGGCAGGAACGGTGGATGCGATTGATGTGACCGTGCCGAGCCGGGAGTTTGTGCGGGTCGGCATTGATGTGAGTGATGAAGCGTCAGCACAGTGGGGCGACAGCCCGGCATCCCTGCTCGAGCGGTGCGACTACGTATGCAACGGCCTTCAGCTCAATAGAGAGAAGCCGGTCCTCGAAATCACCCTCACCGGGACCCTCCCGTTTCCGCGCTCAGAGCTCGATCTTGAGGCCATCCAGGAGCGCGCAAACAGTACAGGGGACTGGCTCCTGGTCCGCGTCGTCAACAAGACATCACCCATAGAAGCGGTCGCCGAAGTGGACAGCGATGCATCGCGTCCCGAGATCGAGTTCCAGGTCGTTACCGACATCGTCGACAGGGACAAACGTTGGAATAACCACTGGGGCGACATCACCAAGCTCGTGATCAGCACCAAGGACATGAGCCTAAACGGACACGACCCGGCGGAGATCGCCCATTACATCGAGGAGGTGGTCGCGTGATTATCGATCATGTGGAACTGACCGACGTAAAATCCTATAGCGATTGTACGGTGCATTTCACCCCTGGGGTGAATGCCATGTGCGGGGCCAACGGTGCGGGCAAATCTACCGTGTTGGAGGCGATCGGGTTCTGCCTTTTTGACTACCTTCCGTACTCGCAGAATGCCTTCATCCGGGAAGGCGAGAAGACCGCAACCGTTACAGTTCGCTTCACTTCCCCCACAGATGGAATGACTTACGACGTGACGCGCAGGATCGGCAAGAGCGCGGTGTATTTCGTGACGGATCCGAAAAACAACATCCGGATCGCAGAGCAGAAGCAGGACGTGACCGACTTCCTGCGGCAACACCTGGGCATCTCAGCCACAGCGGAGATCCCGGACGTGTACCAGAATGCCATCGGCGTTCCGCAGGGATTGCTCACAGCGGCCTTCCTGGACACAGCGGCACGGAGGAAGGGTGTGTTTGACCCGCTTCTCCAGGTCGACGAATACGAACGCTCCTGGGCCAATCTGCGGGACGTGGAGCGGTACGAGAAGGACACGCTGAACCAGCTCAATGTCGAAATCGCGAAGCTGGAGGCCGACGTGGAGCACCTGCACCAACTGGAGGAGAAGGCGCAGTCCTTGACGAAGGAAGCGGGAGAACTGGGCGATCACAAAGCTCGACGTGAAGCGGAACTATCCAAAGTCGAAGAGGAATTGACCGTACTCAAGGGCCGTAAGACCAGGCACGATGAATTGACACAGCAGATCAGGCAGGGAGACGCAGAGCTGGCCATTCTCAACAGCAAACTTGAAGACGCGGAGAAACGTGTCGCCGAGGCAGAGGCAGCGCGTAGGATCGTGACGGAATGCCAGGCGGGGTTTGAGGCCTACAACGAGGCGCATGACCGGCTTCAGGCTGCCAGTGGCGCCATGGACGGTTTCAACAACACGGAACGCAAGGCCGCACGCCTCCAGCAAGATATCAGAACGCGCAAACAAGATATCGAACGCGCACAGGAAGAACTCGACGAACTCAACCAAGCACAGATGCAAATCGGAGAACTGGACGCGAAGCTTGACATACGCAAACAGGAAAAGGGCCGGCTTCGGGAATGTCGTGAAGTGCGCGAAACGCTGCGCGGGGATTTCTCCAGTCTGCAAGCGGAAATCGGTCAGCGCGAGAAACAGATCGACCAGCTCAACGACGCGAACAGCGCATTCTGCCCCACTTGCGGACAATCATTCAGCGAGGACGACGCGTTGACACTTGTCGATAAACTCAACGAAGAAATCGCAGAGCGGGGGGTGATGCGGGGCAACGCCCGGCAAGCTGGCGAATCGTTCGGAGAAGAGATCGAGGAGATAGAGGCGCGACTCGCCGCGTCTTCGCCAAACGCAGAACGCGAACAACTTCTCAAACAGACCGTAAAGAAACCAGAGATAGAGCAGCGACTAGCTCAACTGACCGCGGGCATCGCCGGGGACCAGGAGCGCCTCGAAGAGTTGCAACGCGCTCTGACAGAGTTGGGCGACGTGGACACGGCTTTCAACGCGGCACAGAAGGATCTCGTGGCACAACAGCGCAACCATGACCAGTACGCGGCGAATGTTGAGCTGGCCGGGAAATGGTTTGATGCGCTTGAGGCTATGAATGAGCTGGGGGTAGACATTGATTTCACCACGATTGACATCTCCGAACTGCGAGAGGAACGCGACGCGGTCCAGTTCGACCCGGACGTGTACCATCACTACGAGACAACAATAATCCCGGAGCTGAACACACTGATCGCCGGACTCACTGGCTCGGTCAAGGCGATTGATGCCCAGCTAGCGACAATAGAGAGTGAAATCGACGCGTTGGAACTTGCGGAGGTAAACCTGCAGCAAAGCCAGGACTGCAAGTCAACGGCACAGCGAGCGATGGATGCAACAGCGATGATCCGGGCGACGATCAAGGAAGCCGGACCGCACATCACCAAATCGCTCGTCCAGGTGATCAGCTTCGAGGCGGACCGCATCTTCGGCGACATCGTGCAGAATCCGGACATGGTGCTCAACTGGGATGAGACGTACGAAATCAGCGTCGGGCACAACGGGAGCGCGCGATCGTTCAAGCAGCTCTCGGGCGGCGAGCAGATGGCCGCGGCGTTGGCTGTCCGGTTGGCGCTACTCAAGGAGATGAGCGCGGTCGACGTCGCTCTCTTCGATGAGCCCACGAGCAATCTGGACGCGCAAAAACGGGAGTTGTTGGCCGAGCAGCTGATGAACGTCAAGGGATTCAATCAGCTTTTCGTGATCAGTCATGATGACACGTTCGAACGCGTGGCCGACAACGTGGTCAGGATCGTCAAAACGAACGGAAAGAGCATGGTGGCATAACGTAGATTTCATCTATCGATCTCCTTTCTCATCACCTGGGGCCTGGAATTGGCCTGGTCCCAGCAGGGATGGGAGATCACCCACTGAGAAAGGGGAAAGGAAATGAGTATCAAGGGTTTGACAGACAGGAAGGACACAGGGTTTCCCTCGCTTGGGAAGCTCCGCAAGGGAGACAAGAAGGTCGACGAGAAGCGGCCCGGTAAAGATTTGCCCGACTACTTTCGCTTCACGTCCGACATGCCGGGTGTTGAAGAGGCGTTCTATAAGGCATACGGCGAGGAACCGAACGAACTGACATTCTTCTTTGCCTACCCGGAAATGGAAAAGAACTTTGACACCTGCAAGGAGAAGTGGCTGGCCGGGCAAATCTTACACCATCGTTGCGACGGCGAGATGTGTTCGCGCTGGCTCGATGAGGAGTCCGGTGAGTACAAGACAGCCGGACAGAACGGCGTTGAAGCGATTCCCTGCATGGGTGGGTGTAAGGAAGTGGGACGGATGGAGATTGTGCTACCGGCTCTGGTAGAGGCTGGCTTTGTCGGCACCGTCACGGTAGAGACGCACAGCATCAATGACCTGGTCGCCATCGACAAGGCGCTCCGCTCCGGGGAGATGTTGATCAACCAGTGGGGCTGGCGTATCAGTCAGGTCCCCTGGTTTCTGTACCGCACGACCAAGACGATCGGTCGCCCCCGGACTGCGTCCGAACGAGAGAAACTGAAGTCGCTCAGGGGCACGACGGATAAGTCACTGTTGTTCGTGACGCCGGACTCGGAGTGGATGGCCGCCCAGGTCAAGGCGCTGCAGGAGCACGCACGAGCCGAACTACCGGCGCCCCACCTGC
>Ga0307928_10001164_pt1 | contig 19920 bp, 23 predicted proteins | sample AceLakmetagen232_FD_201815 | JGI IMG/M metagenome (GOLD analysis project Ga0307928, IMG submission 201815) | Saline water microbial communities from Ace Lake, Antarctica - #232 | ecosystem: Environmental > Aquatic > Non-marine Saline and Alkaline > Saline | place: Antarctica: Ace Lake... | reverse complement strand
GCTCAGGATTTCACAGATTACGCTATAGCACGATTCAAAGACCCGAACCCTTCTGCGGAATTCCCGGGCGTGAGATGAGAGGACACGCTGAGTCATGCTGTAGAGCAGGCACGCAGCGGCCACTCCAGCCAGGCCCCAGCTCACCGTATGCGTCTGGGCTATGTAGGCCGTCACCGCCGGGAAAGCGCCCCAGGCCAAGCCAAACCACTCATCCCTATGGAAAAATCCTTTTGGCCCCCATTCGAGATTGTAAGCAAAGACAATGAACCCACCGAAGATGATGCATGGGATTACCCACACCGTCTCCCTCATCCCAATCACGACCCCTATGGCGATGGCGCTGGCGATAGATACAATAGCCAGCGTCCACAGTAGAGTCCCTGGGACTTTTGTTCGCAGCGGACGCCCGCAAAGCTCGTCCAGACAGTGGCCACCGATTCCCATACCAAGGAAGAAGGCCAGTAAAGTCCAGCCGAGAGTACCCCAGTTAAGCTGGGGCGCCAGAGCTGCACCGATGAGCACGTAGCTTAAATGCCAAATCGTGTATGGGAAATGCAGTATGATCCAGATGTCTCTCAGCCAGCCTGAACCTGAGACATCATACCATGCAATTTCTTTTGGTTCCTTTCCCATCTCCTGTTTGCCTCCTCCAAAAGCGCATCAAATCCGATGCGGTTTACTCTTGCGGTGCCCACTTTTCCGCAGCTTGTCTGTCACCCGGGATAATCTCTGCTCCCACCAACCGGTACCCGCCCCGCATAATGTTAATCCACTTCCCGCCGGCAGAGAGCATGTGATTCCACGTCTCCGAGAATATAGCGTTCCTATAAGCCTCTACCGCTGTCCAGTGCAGGCTTGACTCGTAGATGTTCAGGAAGGCGGCGTTATTGACGAACTTAACTCCCTCCTCGGTAATCTCTACGCTCTCCACGTCATGTGCCCGGCCGAATACCTTGAGCCTTATCTCCCGATATTCCTCGTCCAGCTCTTTGACCGGAGCAATTTCATCCTTAAAGACCAGGTGAGCTGCCCCGGGTTCTACGAATATGGCCACCAGGTTACCCTCTTCAGGCTCACGCTTGGGCTGGTAAACCTGTGGTGACGGAATAGCGCCGACCTTTTCCCTCTTGATGAAGTGTTCCAGCTGCATCCGCTGGTGTTCGACCTCTGTGGCGATTATCTTTTCCCACATACTGTCTGCCATCGTCTAGTCCTCCTTCTTTTCAATCCAGCCAACCGCTTCAAACGGCTGCCTGGGATAGTGCTCGCTAATCTCAAAGAACACGTCCGGGCCCTCGATGGTGTAAGTACGCCAGAAAGCCTGGTCATCATGGCCGACATCAACCAGATTACGCTTGGAGGACAGGTTATAGGTGACTATTATCTGCCCCAGGCCCAGCTTACGAGCCTTAACCGCATCCCAGATATGAGAACGGTTACGGTCTCGTGGGATATGAGTCGTGGCGTGTCCTACCACCTGATCGCCGGCAATCAAGTCCACATTACGGGTTATGACACCATGGGCATCCGAGCCGGTGATATTCTTGACATTCGCCGGCTTCTGGAATATTAAGGTGAGCAGCGTCTGGTTGGTGCCGAAGTTGGCCAGAATCACCTGCTCCCCTTTCTGAAAGCCTCCCTCTTCAAACCTGTCGAGTAAGCCTTGAAAATCGAGCTCTTCCACGTTTATCCTCCCACTCTCATCAGTATTACGCCGATTACGCACAACCAGGTGGCGCCGAAGATGATGAAGAGCCCCTTCATCACCATTTTCTTAGCCTCCAGCTCGCTGGGCATCACCCTCTTGTCCTCAGACACTATCCCGACAGATTGATAGGCAACGGGATTTGTCGCCCTGGGGAAGTAAGACAGGCAGACGGCGGAGACTATGCCGACACCGGCCGAGAGGACAATAACGCCCCAGTGAAAGACGGAGCCCAGGTCAAAGGTCTGTACCTGAAGTAAGTAGCTGCCCCAGACAGGAATAAAGCCGTAGGCCACTCCGAAGGCGGTATAGGTGTGGAATGGCCAGATATCCCGGCCGTAGCCGACGGCAATAAGCAGCATGATGATGACAAATAAGGACAGCCACCATTGGGTCATCACCACCAGGGCGATGGCTAGAGCCAGCCCGATGATAATTCCCGCCCAGCCCCAGCGGGCTTTCGCCTGTGGCCACAGCGGTTCATCGGATGAATTCCATGGGGCGTAATTCTTCTTCGGCCTCCAGCCGGCTGACAGGTCCAGGTTATGGACGCCTACCTCCAGGCCAATCCAGTAGGCCAGGACGAGCAAGACCAGGTGGAGCACGTTTATCGCTGGCGCGAGAAAGGCTCCCAGGAGCAGACAGGGTAAGGGAAACATGACCATGTGCATGCTGTACGGGGTGAAGGGGCCCAGTTTGTGGATTGCTTGTACGATTCCTTTCAAACTCATTGTATCCTCCTCCTTAAATTAGTACTTTCTGTGACTTGTAGATGTTCCGGATCTTCTTGCCAGGCTTAAAGTTTGCCCAGCTATCCGACTTCCAGATGAAGGGTGTCTGGTAGTACATCGACATGCGGTAAAGCAGGTCATCAGTCCATCCCTTGGCGACATACTTGCGGTCAAGGGAATTCAGTGGCCAGAACCGCATGGGGTAAGGGTTCATTCCCAGGGCCATGATTGTCTGCAGGCGGTAGTGACATTCCTCCGGGGTCTGGCCCGGGAAACCAATAAGACAGTAGAAGGTGACATGGTGCCTATCGAAGCCGTAGGACTTCATCATCGCTGCCACCCGGCGCACATCATCCTCGACCGCCATAGTGTCGAAGGCAAACCGCCACCAGAATATATTGAGCTGGGAATACAGCTCGTAGTGCTTCTTATGAAAGAACCTCACGTCGAAGCCGGAATTGATGTCAACTCTCCGTCCCGAATTGACGAATTTATTGACAACGAGCTCCTGATGCTCCCATGACGTAGCCAGTATATTATTATCTCCTATCATACTAGCCAGGAGGAAGTCAGCATACTCGATGGCCTCGGGCTCCACCTTCTTTACCCCACAGAACAGGCACTTGTGAGGGCAACCGCGTGATGTGAAGGTGAGTTCATATTCCCCCGGGACATGCTCGAAGCGGTCATCCAGGCCATAGTGGGGATCTATTCCGGTCTGTGTATGTATGTATGTATGCATGAAGGTGGCAGCTGGTCCTCCTATCTCGACCTCTTTACCCCAGCTCCGGGCCATGTTGACCTGTCTTATCAGCCTCGGGATATCCCAGGTGAAGATGACACTGAAGTAATACTTGTCATAGTGGTTGAACATGGGCTCCCAGCGGCCAGCGTAGACCTCATCACCCTGGCGCCGGTGGAAGTTGGCTATTTTCTCCACAGCGACATTATAGATTCTATTCGCTGGTTTCATCCCATAGTATGAGGAGTTGATTACAGCGATCTTACTCATGTTAACCAACCCCAGTTCCTCCCTGTCTTTATAAGGCTGATGGCTTCCTGAGTGACCCCGTAGATTTTAGCTAGATGGGTCTGTTTCGTGCCCTTCTTCAGTTCCTCTTTGATTTCCAGGACTTGAGCGGAAGAAAGCTTCGCGCCACCATGGTCCTCACCATAACGGGCAACATAGCCATTACGACCCTTTCGCATCATATCCTGGACATTGACTTTTTGAGTACCTAAGAACAGATGTTCAGGGTTTACACAGGGAGGGTTATCACAGGTATGCAAAACGTTCATCCCTTCCGGCACCCTCCCATAGGTAAGCTCATAAGCCAGGACATGTGCCCGGATGTTGCCTTCAGTAGCTTTACCCTTGCTGATAACGCCGTAGCCGCCATGAGGAGTAGTAGCACCCTTCCAGAGCCAACACGTCTCTGTCTTTTCGACTTTAGACCAGAACCTCTCAGTTAATGTCCCTCTCATGGTTACCCTTTCTCATTTCTCCAGAAACACCCCGGGCCCAGCCATCGGGTAGGCTTCCTTCGTGCACTTTCCAGTCCTCCGGTGGTAGGTAAGCCTCCCAGACATAGAATCTGGCCACCCGCCCGGATGGTATTTGCCAAGCAACCTGACCGTTTGTAAGCCATGCCTTCACGCTATCCTTCATACCCTCTATTGTAACGGATAATCCGTTACATGTTCAAGGTATCTTGTGCAGGCGGCGGTAACTGGTTCCTGTGACCTCAACCGTCCTCCCCTGGCACATGCCGTAGAGCCTGTCTACCGTGTCTATCCCCATGAGGTCGTTAAGGCCACCCTCCCCATACAGAGGGAGACGGGTATTAAGCACGACGGGCAGGTTAGCCGCTACCCTCTCATTGACTATATACCAGTAAGTCTCCCGGGTAAAGTCCGAAGCCTTCTCTTTGCCGACATCATCCAGAAGGAGGAGGGGTTTGCCGGTCAACTCGCGGTAGACATCCTCTTCTCTCTCGTGGACATTATCTTCCTTACGGATACCGTAGGTCGACCGGATTCGCCTGACCAGATCAGGACCACTGATAAACCGAATGGGGCAAGATGATCTATTAGACGGTTGGCCCTTCCAGTTATCGAAAATAAGGTTAGTAATGCACGCCATCAGGGTGGTTTTCCCGACGCCAGGCACACTAGAATATAAAACCAGGGAGCCCGACTCTTTCGCTCTATCTAAATCAAAGTCATCTGCCCAGTCACGACAAAGCTTCTGTGCCTTCGGGTTATAGCTGTTATCGAGGTTGCCGAATTCAAGATTCTGAAGGTGGAGGGGCAGGCCGCTTTCCCTACGCCACTTTATCCGGAGCAACTTCCTTTGGACCTCGGCCTCCTCTTCTTGTTGCTTTCTCTCTTCAATCTCTCTCTTCTCCTGACACTGGGGGCACTCTCGGGTTCGATATTCCTTCGGCGGGTTATAGTACCGATAGACGGTTACCTCGCCCGGAAACCTGGTGCCGCAGCTCGTACACTCGCACTCTTCAGACCGTTTCTCGACCTTCTGTCTCTGGCTCGTCGGGCCGGACGACATCCCACCCTGGCCAGGCTGACTTTCCTGGCCCCGGCGTAGTATCTCCCCTATTGACTCCATCCCGTTGCTCTCTTCCGTGTTGCGACCCTGATTTTCCATCTGGTCCTCCTTCTTCAATATATCTCTCCAAGATAGCCTGTATGTAAGGCCACCGGCGCTTACTCGCTGGTGCCTTCATAAAAGCCTTCTCTACCCACTCTATCTTGCCCTTGTTCTTTTCGTAATATTCTGAGAATTCTCTCATCCTATCGGCATCCATGGGATTGAGCAGGCCGACATACTGCTCATAACATCTTGAGAGTTCTTTAGTCAATGTCACGGAATTAACGTGACAACTTTGAGCGTGCGTCTCTTCCCTCTCTCCTCTTACCTCTTCCTCTATAATATTAGGGGAGGGGTTCTTTTCTGCTTCTCTTTTCTTAGCTTCTCGGAGTTCACGTTGCCGCTGCCTGCGGGCTTCTTTTGTATCGGAGCCAGCACGCTGTCGCTCTTCGTAGTGAATTAGGTACAGAGTATCTGAGCCCCACATCAGGCTGCCGCCGCTCTCCATCTTCTCAAGCATCTGATTGAAAGCGGTCTTATCAGCTTCATCGGAGATTTTGAGGCTCTTCATTATTTCGACCCGTGATAACGGGGAACCCGTGACAACCAGCCCACCATCGAGTTTGCCCTGCTCATCCTTGTGTTGGCACTCATGGCACAGGCTTACCAGTCGCCACCAGGAGCCCTGCTCGGCCAGCGATAGCCTGTCCATCTTGGCATCGCCTAGCCAGTCGGTCCACATCTTAAGCCAAGGTTTATCTCTTGGCATCGCCCAGCCCTGTCACGGATATTGCGTTACATATCAACTTAACCATGCTTTCCCTTTTGTGTAACGGATAATCCGTTACACAATATCCGTATTCTATCTAAACCCACCTTCTCTATAACAGTCGGGAAGTTAGATTTGAGGGAAGTGAGTAGCTTATCGACTTTCTCCCAGGGAGGTTCGGGTAAGCTGTTGTGGTAGTTATCCGCCCCGACCTCGATAATCTGGGGATCTATTTCTTTAATCCAAGACAGCATCTCGTCCAGGTCAAAGTCACAGATGGGCTCGATGCTGAGGAATTTCTTGGGGTGGTCCAATGCCCGCATCGCTATGTAGCGGTAGAGTGGGGCGGGCGCCCTGGTTAGATGGTAGTCTCGGTTAGTCTCTATCGTGGAGCCAAGATACAGGTTCTCTGGCCAGACTATGTCCCAGTACCAGTAATGGAGGGGGCTCTTTGAGCAGAAAAGGAAATTGACCTCTGGCTGCTCGGAAATCCGGGTAGTGAGGTCAATTATAATGGGACGGCTGGCGAAGGCGATATCGCCCATATAGCCGACGAAAACGAAGTCGCCGGCCTTGAACTTTCGATTAAGTTCCTGGTCGACGAGGTGGGGAGTGAAGCCGTCCTTGTATCGTGGCGAGTTCTTCAAGCGGGTGAGGGCGGTCCTCCGGGCATTACAATAGGTGCAGAGGAAATCGCATCCCACGTGAACATTCCAGGTCTTCATCGGCTTGCCGCCGACCTGAAACATACGGCTTCTGGGCTGAGCTTTAGGTTCAGCCATAAACAAACCCCCTTCAGATGATTTTGCTATGGTTTAATAGGTGAGTAGCGTTCCTTCAAAGCCAGGAAGGATTGCCAGGCAGCTACGGTCATTTCGTTACGGCTGCCACCGCCCAGCTCGATGTACATGTCCTTCGGTTGGAGCTTACACAGGTTCCACATGATGGTCTCCAGATGAGGGTAGTCGGTCACCTGCTCCTGTGTGATTTTGTCCCACTCCTCCCGAGGCTTTATGTCGGCCGCCGTTGGTCCTGTCTTTGGGGGGGATTGTCTATGGCCTCTCGAAGCTACAGCTGGTCTGCCCGTATTAGCCAATAAGGGCGTCTTACCAGAAGCCCGGAGAAACCGGTCTATCATTCTGGCCGCATATTCTCCGGGGATACACAATTTGAGGGCGTTTCTCTGGCTCTTACTCAAGCCCTTCTGGAAAGAGTAGTCGTCGGTCTCCAGGTGAGAGCCGGTAATCACGCCGCCATCTCCGATGTCGTTAACCTTCATCTGCTTCAGCTGGTGGCACCCGCCAAAGACGGTGAAGTTTCTCAATAGGTCGGTGGCACGGACTACGAATCGCCAGGAGTCCTCGGTCTCGGTAATATCGGGCGTGTCAAGGATGATATTACCTCTATTACGGGCCACTTCTCGTGTCCCGACCCATGATAAATTGACCTTGCGGACTTTCCGTTTATGCCTCTTACCATCGCCCCCGGTGACCCAGTCCCAGACCTCGGTCTCGTAGACATACTCTTGTACGGTTTCCCCGGCTAGCTCGGCCATAACCTGATTTTCGTCTTTCTGCTCAACCTCGTGGATTTGAGCTACCATGCCGGCGGTGAGTTCATCCATGATTCACCTCCAGAGGCAGCTTGTGGTTGTTATCGTCGAGCTTTGCCTTTAGGTCTCGGACTGCCTCCTGAAAAACAAGAGCGGCGGAATAGCGTCGGCCTATTTCTTCACCGCGGCGTTTGGCTTCAGCCAGGACCCACTCGTGCAGGTCGGGGGGCATGTCTGAGATACAGATTACGTTGCGCATACCAGCACCTCCCTTTATTTGAGTAATATTACAGACACGGTTATAAGAATAAAGGGTTTGGTGGGCTGTTGTCAAGGGGTTTTACTGGGAAATATCGGGGAAGTTTGAGGGAAGTTTTGACTAGGCAGTGGGGTGAGCGTTGTTCGAATGTACGTCAAGCCAGCAGCTCAGGATGGCGATTGACTCCTGAACCGTAATCATTTTCTGCTCGGCCATTTCGTTGATGAGGTCAATGCCGATATGCTTCACCACCATGTATCCGGTGGCGATAAGCTCATGGTTATCAGGGCTGCGGGGGATACGCTCTAATAGAGCCTTCAGGTTTTCTGGTATTAGGTCTTTACCCTCCTGCTTTAGCCTGAACCCGCTGCCGTGCTCGGCCAGGTCAGGCCGGTGATGAAGGGCTGACACAACATAAACCTCCCACAGAGTCTTGACCATCGTCCACATCTCCGCAGGAGGGTAGTTTTTAAGGCCCTCCTTGAACTCAGCGAGGGTACTATCTACACGACCTCTCCAGATGCCGAGCATGTAGACTATGCCTATCAGGGAGAGACACCCTGATACCGCTCCAACTATGCTGGCTATTTCCATTATGCCCTCTCTCGGAAGGCAGCGACGACCCACCAATTTGCAGTCATTGTTATATTTAGGGTATCTGATGTAGACTGGATGCCTGGATAGGGCGGCCAACCTCCCCAGTGGTCAAATTCATACCCCGGATTAGGAGTAGCTACTAAAGTTACCACCTCACCAGCTGAGTATGGGGCTTTACTTGATATTAAAACAAGCCCTGCCCCAGGGGGCTCGATGGTGACCTTCAAGGTGTATTGGCCCGCAGCTTCTGGTGGTGGGGCTTCAGCTACCACCCTTATCACATTCTCTCTGGTGGGGGAAATGGCTCTGGGGCGGAATCCTTTACCAATCTTAGCATAGACATCATAGGTTCCTGGCGGTAGAGTAGTCGGGATTTGAATGGTTATGGTTTCACGGTACGCAGCTATCCCAGGGGTACCAGGGACAGTGATAGCCCTTTGGTTGGTTACTTTCTCGTCGAAGCCGAAGACGCCCTCATTACCTATGGCTGCGTAGAGCCACTCACTCTCGCCCTCCCCTTCATGGTTAAAGCTTACAGACAATTCAAGAGTTCCTCCTGGCGGGGTCGAAGAAGGCCATCTGACGATAGAGACCCCCGAGAACTCGGAGGATGGGAGTGGCACGAGTGCGACGACGTGAACCCGTTGTAGTACAGGAGAGGATTGCTCCCCGTTAACCTTGGCGTAGAGGTCATGGCGACCTGCTTCAAGTGTAGTCGGGATAGTGATATTAACTATGGCCTGCCTGGTTCTTATCACGCTATCATCTGGTACCGTAATTGAGGTCTCACCGTGGGCCTTCTCATCAAAGCCGAAAACGGTTCCCCATTCACCAATAGCAGCGTAGACCCTGGCTGTGTCCGCCTTCCCCAGATGTGTATAGTTTACGGGCACTTGCAGGGTTTCACCGTGATGAACGACGGGAAATCCTAGGGCAGCGTCTATCTCTACCCGTGAGAATTGAGAAGATGGGATGGAAGGCAGTGCAGTAATTTCGATAACGCCCCAGTCGGTCTCACTCTCCTTGGTCGGGTCCGCAAAGGTCTGAATTGTGGCACGGAGATTATATTTCTCGCCCTTCTCCGCAATATCAGGGATGGTAAAGTTACCCCGGAAGGAGAAATCCTGCCAGTCGAAAGATTCTCTGAAGCTAACGGCTATTTCGGGCTGAAGCCTGAACTTGGAGAAGAATGTCCCGACTATGCCGGTACCCAGCTCTATCTTTATAGCGCCTCCCTGTGCTCGTCCCCTATACCGGCAGGTGGCTGTGAAAGAACCGGTGGAGCCGGGGTCGAATGGGCCAATGGTTAGCAGGTTGATGTTGAAGTCCTTTATATCCGCTGAGGGCAGTTCCGGGACTTCGGGAACCCCAACCACTTCAATGATATTGGGGATAACGGGGGAAATGGTCCTGGGTATGCCACCGTCAACCTTGGCATAGACGCTGTAAATGCCGGGGCCCTGGAATATATGCGTAATCGGGATGGTTATAGATTCCCTTACGACCGTTGGGACGGCATGATTGGGGACGCTAACCGTCTTATCCTGATGCCAGACCTCATCAAAGCCTCCGAGGTAGACTGGCCGGGCGTCGCCGACAGCAGCTCGACAGACCACTACTTCCTCCCTGCCGACGTGGACAAAGGTGAATGGGATAGTGACCGAACCGCCCACCTGGACGGTCTGAGCTCCCATCAGCACGACACACAGGCTGAACTTCGATGGGAGAGGCACCCCGGGAATTTCTGGAAGACCAGGTATCTCTGGAATCTCCGGCAGCATGGACCGCAACGTGCTAATTGCATTACTGAAGAGCGGGTTACCCTGTATATCGGATATCTCCATGATGAGGTTATTCACGCCCTGCTCGGATAGTAAGCTGGTGTCGAAGTTCACCGGCAGGTTGATGTTCTGGCCTGGGGTGAATGAGGGTCGCCATGACCCGACATCGAACATCTGGCCGGAAGGACTCTGCAACTTAAGACCGATATCCACAGGAAAAGCCGGTAAGCTCGGGAAAGCCTGTAGAGCTGCCGGCACCATGGTCGGGATAGTTACGTTTCCCTGCCATATCTCCCCAATCTCTACCTGGGTCGGTAAATTGATACTGGGGGTGGAGAACATGTCAAACGTTGGTAGAGTTGGAGCTACTCCAGTAGGTAGAGGTGGCGGAACCAGCTCAGGTATCTCCGGGAGGGCAGCAGCTATCATTGACAGAATTCCCATCGGGAACTCGGTTAGCATAATACCGGACGGGCCAAATGCCCGGAGCAAGATGGTATAGTCGCCAGGCGTGAATCCAGTGGTGTCAAGGTTCACCGGCACCGAGAGATATTCACCGGGATTGAGCGTCCGTCCTCCCTGAGCGACTATATACTCATATCCGTATAAGTCACGGATCAGTAGACGGCTATCAATAAATACGGGTACGGTGGAGAATGTCGGCAGGCTGATGGAGCCAGACCAGACATCACCCACTTGAATCTGTCCGGGTAGATAAAGTGAAGGGGTACCCAGGATGTCAAGAGTGGGCGTTACAGGAATCACCGGCGGCGGGATTACTGGGGGCAACGGTATTACTGGTGCACCGATTTCCCTGATTTCAAGCCTACTGGGAAGCGTTCGAGAAGTTACAAAGGTACCGGTAGCGGAGTCGTAAATCTCGACGTCCACTGAGTATGTCCCGGACGGCAGCCCCGACGTAGTGAGCCTGATGTTCTGGGTCGTGGGGATCTGCGGATTGACCGAGACATTCTGGGTAGACTGCAGAGGACCGTAGCGCACTCCGTCAGTAGATATCAGGTAGTAGACCGAATCGAATGACGTTGGCGCTTCCCCGGTATTTCTCCAGGCCATGACGCCGACCGCTTCCATCCCGGGGTTAATCAAGGGTGGGCTAAACAGTATTTCGTCCACCACAGCCCGGGCATAAGTCGGGAAGCCTGGGAGTCCTGGGGGAGCTGATGGAGTAATACCCGGGAACCACGGTAGAGCTGGCATTTGAGCTGGGGCGCCGAAACCGCCAATAGAAATGGCCGGCGCTCCCACGGTGATAAGCGGCCTGAACTCAATAGGCTGCATGGCCGGTGCGTCGAGTCTCTGCCTTGACCCATCGGGTAGTAGAGCCTCAACTCCGCCATCAAAGGGATAACCTACTGCTAGCGGCGGACGGGTTGACTCCGCCATCGCCGGTAGAAGTAAAAGTGCGTCCGGGAAAGGTGGACCGGTAGGCATAATCGGCGGTGGGAAAGCCTGGGAATAAACATTATAGCTTCCATCCTTCTCAGCGATGACATTAACGGTATAGTCGCCGGAGAAAGGAGATGCGAAGGTATCGAATGACCTTATCTGGGGGTCATAGCTTGGCCCTTCGAGAAAGACACGTATCAGAGCAGGCACACCTATCCCGAAGGCTGTAAATCTCCCACTGACCAGCAGAGGGAGTCCAGACTGCACCGTTGTTTGTTGCCTTAGTATAGAAAGGCTAAGGCCAGGTATATTTATGGCCATCTTCTTGCCCCTCCTTTACCTTACGATGCCTGTAAGCGTAGCATCCACGGTGATAGCAGTACCATCAGTAGACCGGACTTCAACCCATACAGAAGTGCCACCTGGGAGAACGGTTCTGTCCCATGGCCATGTCTGTGGGGTTGTAGTCTGTTGGTTCGTCGGGATATTCTGGTCCGCGTTCGCCAGGAACACCCGGTACCTGGTCTTTTCATCGTTACTGGAAACGATAGAGATTTCGCGCAGGTCACCGGTGAAACCAATAGGAATATCCCAGCGTATCAGCTCGACCCAGTCCTGGTCTGTCCCGGAGAATCGGTTGACTCTCAGGACAGGGCCGCCGTAAATCATCTGGTATGCCTGTTGCTGAGCAATCTCCTCTGTCGTTGGCAGTGGTGGTCTGGGAGCCACCGGCATAGGTTCGGTTCGCTTTTCAGGCTCTTCTAATTCTACCAGGGCAGAGAGAGGTCGGGTAGGGAGTTGTGGCTCCCCATCCACGATCTGCTCTACCTCCGGTATTAGCTGCTGGAGGGTACCAGTTGCATCCATTACCATAGGTCACCTCTCCTATTATTCGTGTTCGTAGCCGACGGTGATAAAGCAAGAGGCATCAATCACGTCGGAGATGACCTTCATGGCACCCAGGCACTTCACTCCTGAAATCTCATCCTCGCCCAGCGTTATCTGGTCTCCCGCCAGGGCGGTATACTTAAACCGGCTGACAGTCGTTTCAACGGGTCCTGCGACCCCCTCGGTAACAGCCGGGGTGAAGATATCCTGAATCTCAATGACACGGTCACCGCCTCCGCCCAGGTTATCAATAGTGATGGACTTGGCCTTGACGGCGGCGTTTTCCCTCTCAGCGGCTATCGTCTGAGCGGTGGTATTCGCTGCGACTACTGTACTTGGCATAATTTACCTCCTTACCACCTTAGATAGTCGTAGTACCGAATGACCTTGGCTTTAAGCCGGTCGGCTTCGGTCGGTATAGTTATTTCCCTCATCAGGCACTTGTTTATCGTGAGTCCCGCTACAATCTTCTCATAGTCTACGCCACCAAGGACATAAAGCCTCATTATCATGGGAGCCAAATCCTTGACGAAGTAGAGCTTGATGCGTGGGTCTTCATACGGGCTATCCTTCGGAGTACGGGCGCCCAGGTACTTACGCTTAGCGTTGGTCAGGTCGGGATACATCTGAGCGTATTCCAGGTTATGGACGCTCTTGCCTGAGGGGATGTACCAGTGCGATACGAAGTTCCCAGGCTTGAAGCCGAGCAGCACCTCAAAGAGCGAGGACTGGTTCTCCGGGTAGATGTTCTCCTTGAAGGTACCCGATCCGTTAGCGAAGTCTACATCACGGTAATCGCCTGTCGGGATAGTATAGGACAGGTCATAGGGAACCTGGTTGACCGCATCAATGCGGAAGGTCTTTTCCCTGATGGCGTCATGAGTTGACGGCCAGTCACTTGAGAATGTGACCAGATATCCCTCTTGCAAAGTCTTCGGTGGGATAACTACCGAAAACTGCGGTTTAGGAACGAGTTCTAACATCGCTCACCTCCTTTGCCTCTCTCCTCTCAAGAGAGAGCGGTGTTTTATTTATTCTATTGGTCCTGGAGCCTCACTCCAGCTGAAGCATAATGAAAACACTCCCATAATCTACGTAGGTGGCGTCCAGCAAGTAGCCTACTCTTTGATAGCCGTCTGTGACTAATCCTCTCGTGAAAGTAGACATGATTGAGCCGTCAACCGCAGCGTATACATCCCGGTAGTTCTCACCCCTGCCCGGGAGCCTCTCATCAGCCCAGCCAGTAGGCTGGATCCAAGCAGGCCCTGCAGTTTGCAGCCAGAAATACTGGCCGTCGGTTGGATTAACGAGGGGTAAGCCGACAAATGACACGTATCGTGCAGCGGCTAGAGCAGCATCGCCGTTTATGATCCTGGTATAGGGGCTGGCGCATATCCCGATATACATGGCGAGGGTAACCACCATTATGAGCGGATGGTCAAGATAAACCCGGGTGTAGGTCGCCGTCGATACATCCGATGCTACGATATAGTGCTGGCAAATGGGGTCCGCAGCGGGCAAGGTTTGGAGATAGCTGCCCTGGAAAAAGTTTACGGCACGGCCAATAAGATCTATGTCGATGTAGGACTGACCTATTTCGGCCTGGGCATAAGGGGCACCATTGTAACCATCTCTGTTTGCAACTACACCATACGGCGCAGCAATTACACCGGGAGCAAAGTTGCCATTGGCAACCAGACGGGCATGGGTCGCTTCGGTGATATCTTCTGCAGCTAAGCTGTAGCGGAAAGTCCGGCCGTACTCGATTCTCCTGGTGCCAATCTCGAACCTCTGGGTATCGACTGCCACTGTGACTAACTGGTCAGCCTGCCCGGCGATTCTCATACCCGGGAAGTCCATCCTGGCCCATGCCTTGTTACCATCTCCACCCAAACGAGAGGGTTCTAATCCGAGTCCAAGATCCCCCCGTACTCTTGGGGCGTATAAGATTTGTTTCCTCATGGTATTCCTCCAAGATAAATATTAGCTGTTTCCCCACCTCGACTCAAGCTGGATAACCAGCAGCGCGGGGGCGTCACCTTCCGACAGCCGGCGGTAGTAACTCCACTTACGGAGTGGCGAGGGTTCGCATGTTCTTGGCCATCTTGATCCAGATACCCAGCGGCCTCATCTCATCCGTGCCGAGCTTGTAGTAGTACGCATTGATTTCTCCGGACTGCTCGGGTGGAAGCGTCCACGGCTCCTTAAACTCGATGATAACGTCGCCGGTCTGCTCCTGAACTTGCTCGAAGTCCAGGGACTGCAGGTCAAACGGCTCGGTGTTCATCGTGATCTGGAAGGCGTCAATGCAGGGTAACTGGGCTGGGTTGTAGAAGGCCAGCCATATCATGGCTTCTTCCTCTCCCATGGTCAGCTCTATCCCGGCTTCGGCTCCCTCAAAGAAGTTCTTGGAACCGACCAACGCGATGTTGCGTTCCCAGGATGTCCTCTTATTGGTTGAGTTATCGGGATCGTAGAACTGGCGGGCCATCATAAGGGTGAAGTCCAGCTCATTACCGCTTGCCAGGGCGCCCTTGAATCCCTGTTTGGAGTTGACGTTAGCCATACGGATAGTGTCGAAGAGGGATACGGCGTTCTTGGCATAGATATCATGGATGAGCGGGTTTTGCTGAACCAGGATGGTATCCAGCTCATCAGTGAAGATTTTGCTGTCGAGGTAAGCTATCTTGGAAAGGGTATAGCTCTTACCGGCTAAGAGGATTTCCTCTTCAGCGATGAAGTCACTGCGGAGCGTGTCTTTGGTGCCTTCCTTATACAGTCCGGCATCCATCATGACTTGGCGAACTTTTCTTTCTTGTGCCATTAGAGTCCTCTCCTTTCAGCTACTCGCCTTCGCTGCGCCATGGCAGGTGGGGTTTCTACTCCTGCCGTGGGTTGAGCTACTGCGGCTGGCTGTGGTTGCGGTTGCGGTGTGGGCTGAGCCCTAAAAGCCTGGGAAGGTTTGGGCAGCCCGGGTGGGATGAGCAGGTTCTCTACCTGGCTCATGGCCTGCTGTAGATTGGCAGGCATCAAGGCGGCTGGGGTTGGCGCTCCAGGGCTTGGCTGTGCACCTGGTAATCCGGGCAGCGGTGGTACACCAGTGATAATAGCATCAAGTCCCTGGGAGGCTGCCTGAGTCATTCCAGACCCCAAACTGGAGATGGTGGCAGCGGTTTGCTCTCCGACCTGCTTAATCATGGTCAGGGGAGCGGTTAAGGGATTAAATATCCCGTTCGGCATAATCCTTTACCTCCCTATGAATTGGTTTATTTCTCGTCTGAGTCCATCCCCGGTCTCGACCAAACCATCGACGGCCCCTTTAGCCGTGTTGAGTGCTCCCTCGACGACATGGGAGACACCCGAGATGACAGAGCCCATTAGTACATCGGGTGGAGGCGGGATTTCGGCGTACTCCGCGGGTTGGGCTATGTCACTCTCGATATTCTTCAACGCCTGACCGGCATTTATCAGAGCGTTGCCTCCCACCCTAAATGGAGTACGGGCGACCTGGTTTGCCATGTCTGCCACCGTGTCCACCGTCTCCAGGGGTGTCGGGAGTTTCCCCAATCCTCTAGCCATAAGAGCTTCCTCCTTTCCTCGCATATTTGGCAGGAAAAGAAAAAGGCGAGCCGCCTTACGACGACCCGCCTCTATTTCTCTAGCCAGCGAGTAATACGTTAATACTATAAAACTATGTTAAAGGGTTTGTCAAGTGGTTTGTGGAGAAGAGACCAAATCCTTTCTCTTCTTATGGAATGTCGGGTTGATTCCCTCAAGACGATGGGCTACAACCACGACCTCCATCCTACCAAAACCAAACTCACGGACCTCCCTGTATTCTTTGTTGATTGCCTTCTCCTCCATGATTATTGCCTTTTCCGCATCAGTTGTCAAGGGAGCTCCGTCACCCACCAGTATACGGAGAGCCTGAAGAACTCTCTCCTGTCGGGCCTCCATAGACATATCTACTATTTCTTCCCCCATAGCTTGTCGTAAATCTGGTTACCCAGATGCGTAAATTCGTTGAGCATCCTCATCATGTCCCCGGCCTTGAGATTACCCAGGGCGGCGGATAAGTTCCTGAGGTCCGCTCCCGACATACCTTCCATAGACTTAGCCAGCTTGTGGATATCAGGCTGAATCATCTCAATATTGTTGTTGAGCCTCTGTAGCTCATTAAGAATCTTCTCCGGCGAAGGCAGACCTAACATCTTCATGGCGTAATCTGCCATCTGGGAGCTTCCTGGTGGTGTGTTTTTTGGCTGGACCATTACAGCTTCCTCCCAGGGGCCAAATTCACCCGCTGGAAGGTTCTGAGCAGAGCAACCCCATTGGGATAGACTCGGTTCTGCTGTCTGAACTCTGACACCTCAGATGGGGATAGCTTCTCCAGGACGTTAGCCATGAGGTTGTCATTGACGAACGAGCCGACGATATCACCGACACCGGGTATATAGCCGAAGGCGTAGCTCAACACATCGGCCGCTACTCCCTCCATGACCAGCTCCCCTTTCTTTGGGGGCGGGAATGGTCGGAGCAGGTCTTTGGGAGCTGGAATGAAACGCTTTACATCGAGAAGAACCTTCATCCCAACCTTTTTCTTATCAACCATGCTCTTTCTCCTTTTTCAAGAGTTTAATATTCGATTAGGGACGTTGTCAAGGGAATTACTAAAAGTACGACCAATGGGGAATTCCCCAGCCCGTCTTGAAGTCCTTGGCGTGTCCCCCCTGGGCCATGGTCTGCTTTATCTGAGCGGTGGTGATTTTCGGGTTCTTCTGCTTGAGAAGAGCAACCAGTCCAGCGACGTGGGGCGTTGCCATCGAGGTACCGCTGATGGCAGCGAATCCGGCACCAGCTTGGATTTCCTGCGCATCAATGACAGATCCCCGTGCTGTCCCCGAGTAGATGTTGACCCCGGGCGCAGCCACGTCAGGCTTAAACGGGAATCTGTCCCCACCTCGGCTTGAGAACGATGCCAGCTCCCCGTTACGGTCCACCGCCGCTACGGTCAGGGCGTCGGGAGAGCAACCCGGGCAACCAATGGTGTTCTCTTCCGGTCCTGAGTTGCCGGCAGCGATAACCATGATAACACCTTTCGCCGTCAGGGACGCTACCATCCGGCACTCCGGGCAGACCTCGCATCCACCCTGGCACTCTGCGGAACCCAGGCTCATGGAGATGACCTGGGCGCCCTTGTTATAGCAGGTCTCCATCGCTTCGATGATTTCGCTGGTGAAGCCCGTCCCAATAACTCTCCCCAGGCACTTCACAGCTACCATAGGTGCGTGAGAGACACCTTCAACGGCGACTCCCAGTGGCGTGTGGTAGAGTTTACCTCCTACGGTCGAGGCACAGTGACTTCCGTGTCCGTTCTCGTCCCAAATCTCTTTGAGTGGCCACATGATTGCTGAGTAGAATTCCGTCCCGATGAGCTGAGGGTGCAAGGCATCGACGCCGGTATCCGTGACCCCGACCTTTATGGCTTCGCCGTTAAAGCCCTCCTTGAAGGCTTCTTCGGCCCCGAGCATCTTACGGCTCTCAGAGGTGGGAAACCATTCGGGTTCGGTAATCGGCAGCTGGAAGATGGTCTTTACCTGGTTGGCGTGAACCATTCTGACTCCGGGCAGGGAATTGACCTTCTTTATTATTCCGGGGCTGACGGGGGCGATGGCTGCGAAACCGAGTGATGGAAGCTTCGATGCTACCTTCAGGCTGAGGCCGGCGATTTGTCCCATTACGGCAGCAAATTGAGCCGGGTCAAATTCCACCAGAATGGGCTGGACAGGTACGGAGAATAATCTCTTCTCCAGATAAGGATTTAGCATGTAATACCTCCTTATCGAATTTCCCTTCTACAAAGGGACGCTTAGTGCTATAATACTACCGAAATAAACAAAAAGCAAGGAGGTGCTGTGTGAATCTTTTAGAGGAATACCGTCCCAAAGTAGAGGATGAGATTAAGCTGTGCCTGACAATGCCTACCCCCCCCCTCTTTGGGCTTGATACGATGTCCGCTTACCACATGGGATTTTGTGACAGGAACGGAAACCCGGTGTCCAGCTCAAAGGGGAAATATTTACGTCCCCTTTTCTGCATCGCCATGTGTGCCGGTTTAGGCGGCGACCCGGAGCAAGCTATACCAGCGGCAGCTGCTTTGGAACTGGTGCATCGGACAAGCCTGGTATTCGACGACATTCAGGACAAAGGACAGGAGAGAAATAACCAGCCGACCGTGTGTGCCGTCTGGGGCGATGACCAGGCTATCAACGCCGGCCTCGTTCTATCATCCCACGCCAGGCTAGCTCTTCATCGTCTCACTCTACGAAATGTCCCCGCCGCAAAGGTGCTGGGGATACAAAGCGTATTGGAAAATGCGGTTATCGACCTGTGCCATGGTCAGTATATGGATATCTCCTTTGTGGATGCTCCTACGGTCAGCGTAAAGGATTATCTACGGATGGTCCGGGGAAAGACCGGTGCCCTCTTCGCTGCCTCGTGCGTGGTAGGCGCCATGTTGGCTACATCAGACAAGGAAGAAGCCCCAGCTCCGCCAGGTATACCGGAAGGCAAGAAGTTCAGGTACATGCGCTTCGACCCGGTACTGGGAAGTGCCTGGGAGTTCGGGCTGGAAATGGGTGTGGCCTTCCAGATACATGATGACTACCTGGGAGTTTGGGGTGATGAGGCCATGGTCGGGAAGACGGCTAACGACCTTCAGGAGCAGAAGAGGTCGCTGCCGGTGGTTCTGGCCCTCGAGCTTTTCCCTGACGAAATAGTTTCGCCGAATAGAACCATGCGTAACTGGCTGAACGCCGAATTTATAAGCAAAGAGGACGCCGCTGATATCAAGGCTTGGCTGGAAAGCAAGGGCATCCCGGAGAAGGTGAAGAGGGTTGAGCGGAGCTATATAAGGAAGGCACGAGCCAACCTGAACTCTTTAGCCATTCAGCCGGAGTGGCGTACCCTGTTTGAAGAAATGCTCTCGTTCCTGTCCGAGCGTAAATTATAAAGGAGGGTCAAGATGGAGGTTAAAGCCGGTTATAACATTCTCTGGAAGGGCAAGGGGCCGGTTTTCACGATACTTTCCTTATTGCTGGGCCTCACTGACAGTACCTGGAGAAAGAGAAAGTGGAAACCCTGGCACGTGGGCTACGTTGTCACGGTTCTCGAAGACGGCTGGGTCGTGACTTCTCAGGCAGTAGCCAACGGGATAGAAGCCATCTCCTACCCTTCAGCTGAGGACCTGGGTGATTGCCGGGTCTACCCGTGGCTGGATAATCCCGACCAGGCAAAGATTGAGACTTACACGGAAGAACATCTCGGCTGGCCCTACGATGTCTGGGGTTACCTGTGGGTGATACTCGGCGCTCTGTCCGAGAAGTTTCTTCATCGCCCTTTCCGTATCGTTGACAAAGCTAAAATGTGCTGGGAGAATCTCAGCGAGTTCGACCGCTTTATGGGAAAAGAACTTCAGCCGGAAGAAGAACCTTGCTTGATTAGCAAGATGATTACAACTCTTGAGTCGGAAGGAGGATCTGATGCAACTACTAAAACCTAACTTTATCCTGGCCCTGGTATTCGTCCTGTCGGTCATGGCGCTTATCTTCATCATTATATGGC
>Ga0307928_10001163_pt1 | contig 19926 bp, 18 predicted proteins | sample AceLakmetagen232_FD_201815 | JGI IMG/M metagenome (GOLD analysis project Ga0307928, IMG submission 201815) | Saline water microbial communities from Ace Lake, Antarctica - #232 | ecosystem: Environmental > Aquatic > Non-marine Saline and Alkaline > Saline | place: Antarctica: Ace Lake... | reverse complement strand
TTGTTATAAATAGTTGAGAGAAAATCATATATAAATGATATCTCACACATGTTTACATTTCAAATGTTATGTTACAACCATACAAAATCAAAGCTCTAACAAATTTTTTTCTCACAAAACGGTAAATAGAATAATAAATAAGACGCATAATAAATCATACATAAGTTTATAATCCAACACCACATTGAACCAATTGTTTTATCTTTGTAATAATTATAACAAGAAATAAAAAATAAAATAACACCAAATAATAACCCAGAAATGTTTTGTGTATAAACAAATGTAAATAAAAAGAAAAATAACCATCCAAAATATAAGAAAAGATTTGTGTCGAAAAATAACCAACTCAAATGGCCTTTGTCGCTAATACGAGATACCATGCTATTAGTCATGAATTTATATGTAAAATATGGAACAAAAAATGTTAAATATGCGACTATTAAATTATTTCTCAATGATATATTCGGCAACATCATAAGACTAATGACTGGCTGAACAAATATTAACATCGCCGCCATAGTAGAAAAAACGCGATTATAAAACTTATTATCAATATTGCGCCAAATAAAACATTCTACCAGTTGCATAGAAATAAACGAAATGAAAAATAGATAACCCCACAAATTATGTAAATATTCAATTTTATATTGTGTATATGTATTATTATATAAAATAAGCAACAATACAAAGGCGCTAAATAAAAAAGTATTCAATGATACGTGTTCATTCCAACACATTACTATAATATTGTTATATTTTATTCGCGGAATACATAACAAATTCGAAGCTACAAATAATAGATCTATATACGCCCACCAAAAGGAATGTAAAATCAAATACAAGTAATTAATATCTACTTCTAAAATAGTTGTAAAAACAGTTTCGTAGAGAGAAAATACAAGTAAATTATTCATATTTTTTTGTTTCTTTTTTATTTTTTATTTCTTTTTTCTTTTTATTCAATTATTCTCAACGCGTTATATATATCCGTCTTGATATTGTGGATATGAATGTTTTCATCCTTCCAACAATCTATACAACTACTTTTACTCAAATTCCAGGTCGTTGCTACATTTGGCAATACCCCATTGAATATTTGCTCCGCTCTATTTTTGTGATAATCTGACGTGGTTATCACAAAATTCGGCATTTTATCTTCTGAATAATTCCTATTTACATATTGTTTCAAATACGCAAAATTCTCTGCCGTATTTCTCGCATTCTCATCCAATACTATTTCTATACCTTTGTTCTCAAAACTATTGGCCATTCTCGATGCTTCTGTATCTTTATCTTTATTTGATGATAAAATCGCATCCTTTACCCCACCGGATACGTATATTTTTATAGTCGCATTTGTTTTACTTAGATACTCCATCGCCGAATTTACACGCTCCTCTTGAATACTACTATCCGCACATCCCAATATAACCAATATCGTATGGTTCGCACTTACCATAGACATCATACACGCCATACACACCAATATTACTTGAAACAAGTTATTCATTTTATTGTTACATACATCTATCACCTATCATGTAGTTCAATTTTTATTAGCGGAGTTCATAGATGTTACGTTTCTATATTTGTATTACTTTTACAATATCGTCTCCAACTCACGGGCATAAATACGATTTAGACCGTCGGACATTTAAAATAGGACAAAATCCCATAAAAAGAGGTTCAAGGTTGGGTCTTTTCATACCCGCATAAAGTTTGGTTATAAGCACTCGTTAAAGTATTTGTGCTATACGCTTTGTGCCTACACGCTTTGTGCCTCTAGTATTTGTTCGTCTAGCAGTTGACTTGTTTATTCTCTTCTTGCGGCTTTTTTTTGTTTTTATCAAACGCTTTTTTTTGTGTGTTTTTCTACGTGCCTTTCCTCCAGCAATGACACAACTAGGACCAAAACACCTTTCTTTAATATCAGCACCATAGAATTTACTATCATCATCATACTCATCATCATTCTCGTCATCATCATTCATTAGAGCCGCAAAACCAGTTCTATTAACATTTTTAGTATCTAAATATTTTTTTTTTGTATCATCCATCTTTGCAATAGTTGCTGCGTCTACCTTTTCTTTCTTTTCATTTTTACGAATATCTTCATAATTCTGAGCCAGTTCTTTATGTAGCACTCTTTGTTCCTCGTTTATTGGTTTATATTTGCCACATAACTGGATATCTCTTCTATCAGGTATATCCAACCTGGGCAAATTTCCAATTGAAACATCAATTATCATATCACCGGTTATATGTGAATTTATATTTAAATCGGCAGACATGGGCATCGAGTCGGCGTCATTCAAGCAATCATATCCAATCAAATCATCGTCTTGTCTAAATCCAAATTTATAATACGCACATAATCCAGGTGTATTAATGTATCCTCCTGCTAATTCTAATATACCGATTTTATCTGTCTGAGTGGTAAATATTGTGTGCATATACATTCCCAATAAAAATGTACCCTTACCTGATGGGCTACATATTAGCCTTACCGAATAAATATTATCATGCTTTCTGCATTCACCCTTTTCAACCATAATAAAACCTTTTATATTTTCTAGCTTGTAAGCAATAAACTGTTCTGGAGTGCGAATACCTGGGGGCGAAAGCCTATAATCGAGATCGATAATCATTAAAAGATCAAATTTACCATCATTATTTACTAGCGAATCCGCTACAGCGCTAATACCATATTCTTCACCAATCGCGCCACGACATTGTCTCTTTGCTAACTTATGTATGAATGTATTAAATTGTACATCAAGAAAATTTTTTCTCCTATTTGGAGTGCCTGCTGGATCAACTTTTAATGATTTTGAATTGGGTGTTATACCTGGTTCTTCCTCATCCTCTCGTGCTCTTTTGCTAGTACTATTATCTGCCGGACTACTTGCCTGACTACTTGCTGGAATACTTGCTGGAATACTTGCTGGACTACTTGCTGGAATACTTGCTGGACTACTTCTTGGAGTACTTGCTGGACTACCTTTTGGACTACCTTTTGGACTACTTTTTGGACTACTTTTTGGCGACCGGACCGGTCTATTAAAAGCAATCGGTATATCATTAAACATCTCATCTATCCCCATAAGATTTAATAACGTCAAATGTTCCGTTTTTAAATAAGCTGATATGTTTGTATTATTAAGAATACCATCTACTACCGCTTTGGTAAAAAATGACATATATAGTATATATCACGATTTTATTTACATAAAATACATGAAATCATTTTTTATTCATTTTGACTAAAATACCCACCACAATGATAGCAATGATGCGAAACATGGTATATGTGCTGTTGTAGCTTATCAATTGGATTTCCGAGTTTGCCATTACAACAACTTTATTGATTTATTTTTTTGTCCGCGAAAACGACGTTGTAAATCTTAAAGGGTATAATTATTTTTTTCAGTTGAATATATTCATCCATCGTGCCTTTGGCCTTTCTCTCAGGAAGGCATTACTTCCATCCTCTTCTCCACTATGAAACTATATTCGACATGTCTTCTTCTTGTAGAACCACTCTACAATATGGGCAATTATTATGACCTTTTAACCATCTACTTATACATGGCTCACAATACAGATGCCCACATTTTGTATATACATTACTTTTTGTATCCAAACAAACACTACAATTGTCTATTTGTTTTGGTATATCTTTTTCTTGTATTGTTTTTGTTATGTTTATTATTTTCAAAATAGTGTATTTATATGTATAATTGGTAACTATATCCCCTTGATTATTTCTATAATTACCATCACCATATTCATCATGATATTCCATCTCGCTTTCAATACATAATTCTTCATCTATTGAGTATTTTTCTGGAAATATATTTTCCAACCACTCACTAACTTTTAAATGACCATTCACACAAGCCTTTTTAAATGCTTTATCATCTCGTGCTGTAATATCTATTTCTGGTTTTACTTCTATTAGATATTTAGCTATTGTCAAATGTCCGTTCGCACAAGCACTTATAAACGGTAATTCATTTTTTGTTGAAATATCTATGTTATTAAACATTTCAAGTAATATTTTAACTAATTCCATATTACCACTACAACACGCCCAAGCAAATGCGCAACTAGTCACCGAAGACCTATCACTAATATATTCTGGTTGTTTTTCGTAAATCATCTTCACTAATTCTATATTCCCGGTCAAACAACTATTTTCAAACGCACCTACTACACCACATCTATTTTTAAACGCGTATACATAAGGCATTTTTTCAAATATCCATTTAATTACGTGGGTGTTCGCAATTCTATAATTCACAACATCACATATGTTTGTTTGAATATTACACTGGTTTAAGTCATATATCCATTTCGCTATATCTAAATGACCTTGTCTACATACAATTACAAACAATTCATAGGCATATTCAGGCATCTTATCAATGTTTATGTCAGGATTTATTTTTAACAACCATTTGGCCATTTCCAAATAACCATGTTTACATGTTTGGTAAAAAGCGTCGTATGTTTCAGCACTTGTATCTATACCCGGTTTTATTTTTAATAGCCATTTTGCTATATTCACTTGCCCCCAAGAAGAAACCAGTCGAAATGTCTTCTCGTTATTGGCAGAAATGTTTATGTATGGATATCTGCTTAAGATACATTTTGCTATGTTCATTTTGCCTGATACACATGCTTGGTTAAATATTTCCATTATATCCGATTCATCTTCTATAGCCGGTATTATCGATAATAACCATTTTATTATAAGTAAGCTTCCTTTATCACATACATTTAACATCTTATTACGCTTATAAGTGTAATAAAATGAACTATTATTTAAAGAATATACTACGTCATTCGAATTCGCATATATCCATTTTGCTATATTTAACCTACCACTCATACAAGATTCCCAAAATGGAACAATTAACTTTGTCTTGTCTTCGATATATTCCGGGTTCAACTTTATCAACCACTTTAACATATTTAAATATCCGTTTTCATATACTATCTTGAATATGCTATTAAAATGGTCAATTAGTATATACGGATGTAAGTTATAAAGCCACTTTGCTACGTGTAAATATCCTTTTTCACATACCTTATGAAATAACTGTTCATCATTATAACACAAGTCGATTAGACTACTCGTATAAAAGTCTGACCGATACTTTCCCCAAAACTTGACCATTTCTATATCACCATTGTAACAAGATGTAGTAAACTCACTCACTAGCTTAATAATCGGGATAATACTATGTCTATATCCACTCATATTGTATTTTTTACAAGTTTACGTTATACGTTTAATATTTTCTATATTCGAGATTGATTTATTATTATAACCTTTTTTTACTTCAATTTTAAACTGAAATCATATTTTGTCTCATTTAACACAAGTATTTTTTCTTCTCTTCATTATCCAAGTATACGGTTTTACTGATTGAACGGACAATCTTTCCGGTTTCCTTTTCATCATATTCTATATCTGTCATAATGTTGCATACCAGTTCTGTAAATTTTATTTGTTTTCTCTCTATCGTATCCCACCCTCGGTTTGCTTCTTTCCATCTACTTATCAACGTTCTTTTCTTTCTTATTAAATTTGTTATTCCTGCTACTACCTTCAACAATTCTGTATCTTTTTCCCATATATTCTTCTCCTTTACGTAGAGGGTTTTTCTTGTCGCATCCGTACAATGTATTGGTCGTTCTAGTATATCTAGCTTACTTAGGCCATTGGTTATCATATTTGTTATCGTTTTTGTCAGTCCATTTTCTATGGTGCTATCATATGTTGCCGCTGTTATAGGCAATGATTCTATAAAATCCGTTAAGTTCATGGCGTTCTTACAGTGCTCGTTTAAAAACATGTGAATATTAAACTGATTGTTTGTTGTATTGTTACTATTTGTATTTGTATTGTTAGTAACGCTGGGCAATATATCAACAATCTTTTCCATAAATATATTCATAAACTCTTTGTTTTTTGACATAACTAACTCTATCATCTTATCTGTCAGTGAAACATGGTCTATTGGAATAGCTATGTTTTTTAGTTCATGTTGGCATTGTTTTTTGTGTCTAGATAATCCTTGCCTATGATTATATATTTTCCCACAATCACATTGATATACACATGCGCGTTTTGTTGGAATAATGTCACCATTTGTAACCATTATGTCACCCTTTGTATGTTTCCGTGTTGATATATGACGGTTCCAATCACTGTTTTTACTACATAAGAAGTCACACTTATCACACTTATATATTTGCGCGTATTTTGGCGTAATAATGTCACCCATATGTAACCTATATTACATACATATAAAAAATCCCTAAATAGTCCACATAAAAAATAGAAATATATACCATAACAAATGAAAAAAGTTTAAAATAAAAATGAGAGCATAATGCTCTAAAACGCATTTTTCACGCTTTTTCCAATCCTATTTTCAAAAATAAAAAAAACACACAAAAATACTGTGTGTAATTTTTTAAAATCGAAAATCAAATTGAAAAACACGAAAAAAGTCACTTTGCTACATTCATCAAAGACAGTGTCTTTTTTTCAGTTGATAAAACCTCCCTACATATGTAGGGAACCACTACATGGAAAATAATGATTAATCCATATAATAAACACGGCTTGGTCATGTAGGGATACATTAATCACTACACATACTGTCCAAAAAGTAAAAATGTATATTTTTTATATGGATTTGTCGTTTTCGGAGGATAATTTACTAGACACAATAAATATATTTTCAGGATTATGTAAACATATTTATTATCATATATACTTTTTCTTCTCTTCATTGTCCAAGTATACGGTTTTACTGATTGAACGGACAATCTTTCCGGTTTCCTTTTCGTCATATTCTATATCTGTCATAATGTTACAGACCAGTTCTGTAAATTTTATTTGTTTTCTCTCTATCGTAGCCCAACCTTCATTGGCCTCTTTCCATTTACTTATCAACGTTCTTTTCTTTCTTATTAGATTTGTGATTCCTGATACTACCTTCAACAATTCTGTATCTTTTTCCCATATATTCTTCTCCTTCACGTAAAGAGTTTTTCTTGTGGCATCCGTGCAATGTATTGGTCTTTCTAGGATATCTAACTTACTTAAGCCATTGGTTATCATATTCGTAATTGTTTTGGTTAAGCCATTTTCTATGGTATTGTCAAATGTTGTTGCCGTTATAGGCAATGATTCTATAAAATCTGTCAAGTTCATGGCGTTCTTACAATGCTCGTTTAAAAACATTTGAATATTAAACTGGTTATTGTTAGTAGTATGACTATTGTTTGTATTATGTGAATTATTTCCCATTTGTGGCATCATTTCCACCATTTTTTCCATTACCTCTTGGTTTTTCAATAGCATCTTTATCAAAAGTTCTTTATCTAGTTGAAATTCACTTGTATTATTGTTGATGGTGTTATTCGTCCCTTGAATGATAGAGCAGGTAGTTTTATGTCCACATAACGAAGACATGTGCTTATATTTCTTACCACATTTACATTCAAATTGGTTGGCGTTTTTTGCGGTTATTTCGTTAGTATTTGTTAGTCTATCGTGTTTTCGTGTATGAATATGTCTAATGTAATCACATAACTTACAGCATTTAAAGTGACATGGTTCACATTCATATTTCTCGGCGTTTTTTGGCGTTTTTTCATTAGTCATTTGTTAGTATATTATACTAACATAAAAAACGCCTAAATATTCCACATAAAACATAGAAAAATATATCATAACAAATGAAAAAAGTTTAAAATAAAAATGAGAGCATAATGCTCTAAAACGCATTTTTCACGCTTTTTCCAATCCTATTTTCAAAAATAAAAAAAACACACAAAAATACTGTGTGTAATTTTTTAAAATCGAAAATCAAATTGAAAAACACGAAAAAAGTGACTTGTCTACATTCATCAAAGACAGTGCCTTTTTTTCAGTTGATAAAACCTCCCTACACATGTAGGGGACACTACATGGAAAATAATGATTAATCCATATAATAAACACGACTAGGTCATGTAGGAATACATTCATTACTATATGTAATGTCCAAAAAAGTACAAATGTGTATTTTTTATATGGATTTGTCGTTTTCGGAGGATAATTTACCAGACACAATAAATATATTTTCAGGATTATGTAAACATATTTATTCAGCATATATACTTTTTCTTCGCTTCATTGTCCAAGTATACGGTTTTACTTATTGAACGGACAATCTTTCCGGTTTCCTTTTCATCATATTCTATATCTGTCATAATGTTACATACCAGTTCTGTAAATTTTATTTGTTTTCTCTCTATCGTATCCCACCCTCGGTTTGCTTCTTTCCATCTACATATCAACGTTCTTTTCTTTCTTATTAAGTTTGTTATTCCTGCTACTACATTGAGCAATTCTGTATCTTTTTCCCATACGTTCTCCTCCTTTACGTAGAGGGTTTTTCTTGTCGCATCCGTACAATGTATGGGTCTTTCTAGTATATCTAGTTTACTTAGTCCATTAGTTATCATATTCGTTATTGTTTTTGTGAGTCCATTTTCTATAGTGCTATCATATGTTGCCGCTGTTATAGGCAATGATTCTATAAAATCTGTTAAGTTCATGGCGTTCTTACAATGCTCGTTTAAAAACATTTGAATATTAAACTGATTATTGTTTGTAGTATGACTATTGTTTGTATTATGTGAATTATTTCCCATTTGTGGCATCATTTCCACCATTTTTTCCATTACCTCTTGGTTCTTCAATAGCATCTTTATCAACAGTTCTTTATCTAGCTGAAATTTATTCGTATTAGTGCTATCATCTGTCCCTTGGACTATCGAACATGTTTTTTTGTGCCTATAGTATCCACTGTCCCATTTATATGTTTTTCCACATTCACAAGTATATGTTTTTAACACTGATTGACTATTATGATTTGGGGATAAATCACTATCATTTACTACCATTTGAACACCAAATGTATGTTTTCTAGTAGTTAAATGTTTAGTATAATCTTTTTTACTACTACATGAATAGTTACACTTTTCACAGACATATTTTTTGGGGACAAATTGGGACAAATCACTATCATTACATACCATTTATATGGTAGTATATAAAAATCCCTAAATCCTTTCGCATAAACATATAAAATTTACAATCACAAATATTTATATATCTATATTGAAAATGAGAGCATAATGCTCTAAAACGTCTTTTTCACGCTTTTTCCAATCCTATTTCCAAAAATAAAAAAAACACACAAAAATACTGTGTGTAATTTTTTAAAATCGAAAATCAAATTGAAAAACACGAAAAAAGTGACTTTGCTACATTCATCAAAGACAGACCCATTTTTTTACCTTCAAAAACCTCTCTACATATGTAGGGGACTACCTACATAGACTTACATAACCATCTATTTCTGAACAATAATGAAAAATCATGTAGTTGACCGGTTACCTACATAAAAACACATGCCCTTAAAACCGGAAATACATGTTTGTTTTACGTATTTGTCACTTGTGGAGGATAAATTACCTACGTGTTTTGGCACGCTTATGTTTTTTTCTTTTTTCCGTCTTTTTTCTCCTGTTTTTATTTGACCTTTTGTAATGGTTTCTTCGTCCACCCTCAAGTTCCTCTACTCTATCGCTTTTACCATTATTTGACATACTTCCATCATCAATGATATTCATAGTATGTTTTGTAAAATTCAAGAGTTTATTTTGATTATTTAAAATATACTTATTTAATTCGGGATTAGGAATATTCAACACCACAACATTGTAAATATTAAATACTATTCCATTGATAAAACCTTTGTATGTATCTAGGATTGCGGTAGTGTTAGGGTTATCAAGAATACTATTAATAGTGTCAATCGATGATTGTATGTTAACCGGTAATTGTAATTGTGTTAATGCTACTGAATTATTTCCACCTATAAGGTTCATATGTGACCTATGTGACTTTCTCGAATTTCTCGACTTTCTCGACTTTCTCGACTTTCTAGGTTTTCTTGATCTTCTTGTTTTACCTTTATTGCTACCACCACCGAAGTAAGACATGAAACCTTTCATCGCTTTTATGAATGCCGTCATTGTGGCCATTGTCGTTCTAAATAAAGTATTAATTCCTAGGTCTTCCAATACATCTTTCATCATTTTTGTAATCGGATTGCTCAATACGATAAATGTAATAAAATTATATAAAATCCAGAACGATGATACTAACAAGCCAATTACGAGATTTATCGTTTCTATAGCGATTTTAGGGTATCCAAAATACACTCCAATTGTATTTCCTAATGTAATTATGATACACATTTCAAAGAAAAAGTAGAATAGACGAAACATGACATCTAACCGCCCTACAATACTAATTGAACCCAGTGTCAAATCTGTCAACGCAAGACCCCATGACCTAAAAGCCATATAAAAATTCTTTGTTTCAGCTAATACAATTCCAATAAATACAATAAAACGCCATATACAATTTAAAATGGAATTAACTACACTAGAGGCACTACTAAAATTTATAGGTAAGCATCCGTTTTGTGCTTCTTGTGATGCGTTAGAAATTCTAGATTTTAATTCACCAAATTCGGCCATTGTTTTATCCGACAATACTTGTATATTGGATATAACAGCCTTGACGTCTTTACCTACTTCCTTCACGTCTTTACCCACTTCCTTGACGTCTTCGCCAACTACCTTGACATCTTTACCTACCTGTGTCACTTGGTCACCAACCCCAGTAACAGCCGCAGCCACCCCACCCAGACCTTTCTCCATGGTTAGTGTTAACTTGGCGATTTGTTGTTGTTGTGTGCTTATTATGTCCATCATTTGTTTAAATTGTTCATTTATCTGGCGAATACTGTTTTTATTATCCATTGATACCGCCAAATTATCCGCACTTGTCTCAACCATTTGGCTCACACCCTCGGCTATATTTACGGTTTCATTCGCTAATGAACCAAGAATATCTTTGGTTTCCTCATTGTTTCGTACCATATATTCACTAGTAGCTGCGTCATTAACGGGAACATTCATTTGTGTAATACCTTGAAATAATTGTAAACGCTGTTCTTGTTCTCTACCAGACATGTATATAATAATAATATATATAATATTCGTAATTACTAAATTTATACACTTACTAAATTTATACAATTACTACAGTTATACAATGACTAAATTTATACAATGACTAAATTTATTGGTTCAAAAATATGTATTCTAGATCAGTAAGATATTACACCGATTAAATTCATAAAAATATAATACAGTATTGGAACGATAGAGAGAAATTACATTTTATTCAAAAATATATTTGATAATAATATCCGCATTTATTATACTATGAATAGTCTTATGCGAAGATTTCTATTGTTTCTAGTCGGATGTATGGGGACACGTATCCTATTCACACTCCTCGCAAAAAATATTGATATTCAATATCTGCCCATTTTAGGATATATTGCGCTTTTACCAGCCATTGGATTTTTCTATATTTACGTAACCGGTTCTAGAAATACTGGTTTAGAAGTAGGAGGGGGCAAAATATGGTGGAACAAATTGCGCCCTTTACATTCCGTCCTCTTTTTCTTATTTGCATACAATGCTATTACCAAAAACGTAAATTCGTGGAAATACTTGGCTCTGGATACCTCCATTGGTCTAGTAGCCTTTCTTACATATCACTATAAAAATGGTAGTTTTCTAAAACTTATGTAAATTGTCATCTCAAAGTAGTGCCTTTTTCTTAGTGCCTTTTTTACAGTTGGGAATATTATCTATATTATTTCATAATAAAAAGATAACAAATGATATAATAAGCAAATGAATTATTCGAACCACAAGGTAATACGATACGTCAATCGACTGCCACCTGAATTGGTTCGTTATATTAAACAATATCTACCGATCAGTTTGTTGAAAACGGTAAGAAGAATACATACGAACGAACTTCCTCTTAAGTATTGTGTTTGTAAAGATTTGAATGATTATTTCTATAAGAAATACATTGGTTTCGATATTATGATTAAATCAAGCCATCGGAGTATTTCCATCCTAACAAGAAAAGAAGCCCTAGAAAAAAGCAAAATAATCAATCCATTTACATTTGATTTTTGGCAAGACGTTTTTACAGATACTCCTTCTATCAAGAGTTTGATAGAGGCCAATAAACACTGTATTCAAATATATCAATCTTTTATGGATCATTATCGCGAATATTATGAACAATCTGTAACGCACTTACATGACTACCGTATTATTGAAATTCCATAAATAATATTTTTAGATGTATAAAATAAAAATTGATTACGTTAATTATATAAAAACAAGATTACATATATAATTAACATGGCGCCCGTATTAAATGGTATTAGTTTATTCTCAGGTATGGGTGGTGATACCTTAGGTATGATGAACGCTGGATGTAATATTATTGCGTTTAACGAATTTGACAAACATGCTATTAATTCCCATCAGTTAAATTTTCCTAATTCAACTCTTATATGCGATGATAGCCAAAAGAAAGAAAAAGATAAAACAAATATTCAACTTATTCCAGATGCTGTTTTTAGCACCTACACAGATGAAGTGGATATTATCTTCGCAGGGTTTAGTTGCCAGGGATTTTCAAATGGGGGCAAAAAATTACCAGATGATCCACGAAATTCGCTTTTCCGTGATTTTGCGCGTGTAACCAACTGTATTCGTCCCAAATATATTATTGGCGAAAATGTGGATGGTCTTCTCAGTCGAAAAACAGCAACTGGTGAAAATTACATCGATGTTATTGTTGACGAATTCGAAAAGATTGGATATAATGTTACCTATCAAGTTTGTCATACAGTTAAATATGGAGTTCCTCAACTTAGAAAACGCCTTATAATTGTTGGTATTCGTAAAGACCTCGAGAAAACATTTGTATTTCCTGAACCATTGAACGACGGAAAGACCAATTTACCAAACCTATTGAATATTATCAAATTCAGTATGGAAGGAGCCATCAAGATTGAACCAGATGATTTCGACATGACAACCATTCCTCCTGAGTGTATTCTTACTGATATGGATAATGACGAGGAAGAAGATACTGCGAATATTCACCCATATCTACGTCTTAAAGCAAAGACACGAGATCAGGAATACATTGGTAAGGTTCACCATTCCCTCCTTTCATTCTCTAAGCGTGATTCGCCAATTCATTGCGAAATAATCGACATAAGAAACCCTAGTAAGACGATTATATGTACATATGACCATCAGCCACGTTTATTCGTGCCTCTTAAAAATAAAAACGGATATTATATTAGGTGTATTTTACCAGATGAACTAAAACAAATTCAAGGATTTCCTGCCGATTTTAAACTGTATGGATCGAAGAAGGAACAAATCAAACAAATTGGCAATGCTGTCCCACCCCCCCTTATTCAACAAATCGTAGAAAAAATACTAATTACATAATTTACAATAGCTATATTAGGTGGGTATGTGCTTGTGGAGACATACACAATAGGTGTATAACTATATTTTTGTTTTTGTTTTTGTTTTTGTTTTTGTTTTTGTTTTTGTTTTTGTTTTTGTTTTTGTTTCTAAAAATCGATATATCCTTCATCGCATGTTGTATCTTTTAACATCATAAGTAACGTCTTGGCAGCAGTGATATTATCAATTTCTTGCTGTTCGTGACTACCATTATTATTGTCCATATACAGTTCACACACTTTCATTCCTAAAAATCCAGCAATATTGGCCTTGAATGTAGGACGAGGATATACTTCCATAATACCTGCTAACTTTTTCTTGTTTTCACCCCGAGCATACTTATCCTTCAATGCGGTTAATTCATCAATATAGGTTGCTATCCATGGCGAATCTCTGATAAACTCTTCTCCATTGATGTAAAGCAGTGTTGGTGGAATATTCTTTTCGGGTGTTCGTTTATATTCCTTTCCAGTGAAGAATATGACATAATAAATGTCTTTTGATGGACATGTATCATTGAAATAAATGACAGGATTATCAGTCTTTTTAATTTCAATATTAAGTCCAATGCCGCCCACATTCCTGAAATCCTTTGACTGTTGACTTCCAGCTTCTTCAAACGAAAGTTCAAGGGCAGTAAGAACTTCTCTAATTTTTTCAATAACTACCCGCTCGCTAACCTGAGTATTTCCTTTTTCGGTCTTGGTAGACTTGATGAAATCTTCATTCACCACATCATCCATCTTGACACGAATACGGTCAAATAACGTCTTATGCTCCATTGTCAAATATGGTATTATATATTATATTATATATTATGATGTATTATATTATAACATAATAAGAAAACTTCAATTTTTTTCGTAAATTTCTCTCTCCAATTCAAAGCAATTATCATCTATTACATCAACCTGGATAATTTCTATATATTCAGGGACAACTGACATGTCCAAATATTTAACTACATCATTTACTATATGTAGTTTGAACTTAAAGTCACAGTTGTCAACTATACATTTTCCGGTCCATCGTGCTAATGGCAGTATATCATTTAACGAACTAATGCGTCCTTGAACCCGCTGATATTTGGCCTCCCTCTTACCCGGTTTTCCAGATGGACATTTCATACGCCACTCGCAAGAAAGAGCATTAATATGGTCTGGAAATCCAGAGAGCATAGCACAGATTTCCCAACCACCACCCTTGCCGTGAGTTGCTTTGGCACCACCCTTGATTTCTTCATTATGTTGTCTTAAACGTCTTAACGGGTTATTTGTTGAACCATTATATGTGTTATGCTTAAATTGTTCCAACCTATTTCGTAAAATATAACAATACCACATATATATTGTTATAGTTTGATTATTTATGAATGGTTTGAACTGAATTTAACGTTATTAAGGATAGAATTTGGTTACACCGACCGAAAAGAAAAATGAGACAAACTAATTAAAAAGCGTAAAATCAATAGTAGGAATTTCACCTACGCATTCTATCATTAAACATTATTTCAAATTCTTCCTCGTCGTCCGGAACCTCGTGCCTACATCTGTCTAACAGATAAGCAGAGAGCATAATATTATTCTTGTAATAACAGTTTCTATGAGCCATAACTTTCATTTCTTTAATTAGACTTTGTGATTGCGTCATTAATACCGCAAGTGTATTCTTTAATTGAGTAATGGTAATATCTTTTTTTGCCGGGTCATTTGATACATGCATATGCTTGAACAAATCAATGAGATTTTCTAACTTATCAATCTCGTCTTGATATGTAGGGGATACCTTAGGTCTCAATATTTCCCTTAATTCACTTCCATCTACATTTGTATTGCTATCTTCGTCATTGTCATCACTAGAGTCATCACCAGAGTCATCGCTAACACGAACATCATCGTTCTTCGTTTCATGTTGCTTCTTTACATCAATCTGAATCTTATTCCCTTTACCAATTGTCATGTTTATATCATAGTTTTTATTATTTATTTTTTGTGAGGATTGTGACGATTGTGAAGCGGGTGATGCGCTGGATGCGTGCGAAGCTTGTGAAGCTTGTGAAGATGGTAGTGTAGCGTCTGTCGTGCATGATTGTGTTGAAGCTATTACTGCTTTCATTTGCGAAATAATATCATTGAGACCATTTGACGAAGTATTCGTCGGTTGAGTAGTTGCGTTGACAGCTCCTACAGCCTTCGTGCCACACGCATCCATATGCTTTTTTAAGGAAGCCACGTTTTTATATGTTTTTGGACAGGTTGAGCATTTATGAATGATAGTATTATTTGTCATGATGTATACCTATATACGTTCATTTGTATTTAAATATATTTGAGTTTTAATATGTTATTACTCTATGTATAGCGTATGTGTTAGTGCCTTTTTCTTAGTTCCTTTTTTACAGTGATTGTATTTTCCATTTAATCATTACTTATCTTTGGTGCCAAATAAAAACGCATTATACTATCTCCGTCAATAACATATTTGAGTTGGAGTGGTATATCCTGTGTTATATGAATAGCACACGTAGATGATAATTTATAAAACTGACACATTTGAGATATATACTTGATACCATATGACGCTTTTATTTCTTTGTCCTCTACTACTGCCAACAGTTCTACATCATCTGTTGTTATTATAACATTCATAGTGCCCTCTCCCGAACTTGATTCAAACGTCAACTGCTCTCCATCACAGTCAATATTTAAGGTTTCATTAAAATTGGACAATTCATCAATGAGATTCTTGAATTTTTTAGAATCCATTTCAATGTCTACATCATACTCAGTATCTGGTATATGTAAGTGGTCCGTGTCAATGTCCATGAGAGGCATCTTTAAATATTTATTTAAAACACCTTTCTCTTCACTTGTGAAATCAATATGTAAGTCTTCGTCATTATCACTATGAATAATAATCGTTTGATTAACCGAGCAAATACGCAGAATTTTATTTAATATAGGCACAGAAATTCCATAGGTCTGTTTATTATCTACTTCCCATTTTTGAAACCAGTCAGATTGAAGCATTAACTCATACACACATATATGACCTGAATCCATACCTTGGATATATAACATTTCTGGACTAACTGTAAGAACTATACTATCTGTGAAATGCTTCAAGTGATTGAATATATGAACAAATATATCACACTTTTTGCCGTCGCTTATTTCAAATAACATTGTAATAAATATTAATATAGTATAGTATTTATTACAGTTTACATATACATTTTCTCTCACGAAAGTATACCGTCTATTTTATTACAAGCGTATTTACTGCTCTATTTTTACTACCACGAAATTGTCTCACTATAAATGCTACATTTTTCGACAAACCAGGCGCCAACTTTTGATTGACGCCACGTAATCTTTTATTTGCGGTAGGATCCATATTACTATATATACATATTATATTTTATTTTCCTACTGACCAAGGCAATTGTTTTAGTGTTTTATTTTGTTTGTTATTTCTATATGAACGCATTATATAGGTCAATTATATTATTATTTTTTACTCGTCCAACCCTCGTGGTAATATAAAATTGATTTGTTTTTTTATGAATATCCTATAGTAACATATAAATATATGATAACTAAGACGTTGTCAAATATATAAATTAGAGCCAATCGAATTCGAGTTTACTAGTTTGAATACAACAATGGATACTTACAATACAACATACAAGTATAGTCATTTTATAGAAGAAACAGAAGATACATGTAATGAATGCTCGGAAATAAAAATACAGGATAGTTGTAACAAGTGTGGTGAAGGAGTTTGCTTACGGGCATCATGCTGCCAAACATTTCCGCATTATAACAAGAACATCTATATTATATGTAATAGATGTATTATTGATATTGAAAAAAAACTAAAGCCTACATCATCTGTAGACCAACATGAACTACGATTGTTGAAGAAAAAAATTAACAATCGGATGAATAGGAAAATAGAAAAACTGGAAGAACGCATAGAAAGGTAAATGGGAGGGCAACAAATATAGGAAAAGAAAACAAAAGAAAACAAAAGAAAACTGTTCTTTTTTTCCACAAAAATATAACCGACTATAATATTATATGACATTTTGGAAATGGTCTAAACATCTACTAGCGGACGATTTAGATAGTCAACCACATATTAGTAAAAAAAAGGAAATAACATTATCATATAAAGCATCAGCTGATTTAGCTAATACTGGAGACGTGTATTATAAAAAACCTATTTGCTGTCAAATCAATGGAAATTGTACTAATGTGGTTAAAGAAGAAGATGTGCTTTGTTACTTTTTTCCATAAAAATATAACCGAATATATTATATGGCATTTCGGAACTGTTTTAAAAGTCCAAATGATGATTTAAATAGTGGACAGCACATTAGTAGAAAAAAGGCAAAGACAATATACAAAGCATCAGTCGACTTGGCCAATAATGGAGGAGTGTATCATAAAAAAACTCCACTTGGTCAAAGCAAGGGAACTTATGTAGGTGATATTAACATTAGTCGTAATGGAAGTAAATGTCTTATTGGAGCAACTAGTTACGATGCTTTGTTGTCAGTAACAAATGGTAAATATTTAGAACAACCAGTTTCTTTCGATATTCGCGAATCGCAAGATTTATGGTCGGGAACTATTTATAAAATGGATTTAAGTGGAGCCGTATCTATCATTGCCTATCCGGATGGTAGTGCGAATACATTTTCATATCCGCCCAACTTATTTGCTAATCAGACTTATCCAAAATTAACACCACCGTCTGACCAAGGACTTATTGTTGATCCTTGTTATAATATTTTTTATCCAAACACTCCTGGATTTAATTTATTAAACTCTTCTGGTAGTTGTTATTTACAAAATGAACGTGCTTATCAACAATATCGTACTCCAATCACACAGTCACGTTCGTACATCAAAAACTATATTAAATCCAAGAATGGATATGTAGGTAATTATTATTATCCCAAATCGTTTTCTTTTGATTGTTGTAGTAATTTTGTGCCAGTGCCTGAACCTGAGCCTGAACCAGAGCCTGAACCAGAGCCTGACACTACTTTTACAAAGACGGACGATACAGATGTAATAGTTAGTATAACGGGAGAACTTACATCTGCATCATATACTACTTTTATTTCAACAGCTGATATTAAATCTGTTAGTATTGGAACAAATGTTACCAGCATTGGTGATCTTGCGTTTAATGGAGCAATTAATATGACTAAGATTAATATTCCTACGTCCGTAACAAGTATTGGGAATAGTTCTTTTAATGCTACACCCAATTTATTGGAAATAGATATTCCAGATAGTGTTATTTCGATAGGTGAAAGTGCTTTTCAAAGTTCGAACATAACTTTTATTATTGTTCCAATTAATATTAATAATATTGGAAATGTAGCATTTGCTGGTGATAATCTACAACCCGTCATCGTGCCATCAGGTACCTATACAGTAGGTAGCAATTTATTTTTTAATAGTAGTGATAGTTTATTTGTATATGATAAAACCGATAATCTTTACTATAAAGGAACATATGATAATAGTGGTAGTGATAGTAAATTTGACATAATAGATAGTGAAAGTTTTACATCTACATATATTATTAATACATATCCAGCAATCACTTTGGAAAAATTAAATTATGCCGGATATTCTAGAGAGACGGAGCCTGGACCTGTGCTTGAACCTGTGCCTGAGCTACAGGAAGATATTGAACTGATAACAAGTAGTCGACCAGTTGAGAATATATTTATAGACAATATTCCTGGTGTAACACGTGACACTGTTATAACATCTAATGTGCGTAGACCTACAACTGATGAAAACGTATCCGGTAATATTGGATATATAGTAACCATTACGATTGAAGATGTTGTTTTTAATGAACTTACTGATGAAATTAAAAATGATATTATTAATAATTTGTCTATTATATATGCTACTGAGTTGGGTTTTGATTCAAGACGTATTATTGTTACGTTGAAATCCGGTTCGCTTATAGTCGATATTCAAATTTTATCTTCGGTACCGGAACCAGAGCCTGAGCCTCAGCCAGAGCCAGAACCTGAACCTGAACCTGAACCTGAGCCAGAGCCTACTTTTACAAATACTGTTGTATTTCAAAATAGAAATATTGTACGGTTTGATGGTACTGTCATAGCAGACTTTGAGAGTCAAGTTAATAATATGTCTCAAGAACAACTTAACACAGGTAAATCATTACCTCTTACAAATGGAGATTCTATACAGTATCCACCAACATCTTCGTCCAACGATTGGGATATTTATTGGCATACAGAAGTTGTTATTAATATTTCACCATCAGCCTATGTGTTATATTATACGGATACAAATGATACAAAACAATATTTGAAATTTAATGATCAAAACAATGGTTCTGGTATTACAGAAACTA
>Ga0307928_10001161_pt1 | contig 19954 bp, 15 predicted proteins | sample AceLakmetagen232_FD_201815 | JGI IMG/M metagenome (GOLD analysis project Ga0307928, IMG submission 201815) | Saline water microbial communities from Ace Lake, Antarctica - #232 | ecosystem: Environmental > Aquatic > Non-marine Saline and Alkaline > Saline | place: Antarctica: Ace Lake... | reverse complement strand
GCATAAACAAGCATGGGCTTATTAGCAATAGGAATAAGATGTTTGTTAAGTGCATTTGTGATTGGCCTTAAACGTGTGCCTTGACCTCCGGCCGTAAGTAAAGCTTTCATAATTTTTAAAATTAAAATTCACTATTAATATAATCTTTGAGAGCTTTCTTCCATGAACGAGCGGAAGAAGTTTTAGTATTCTTTAATATAGAATAATTAGGTCGAGAAGCTGGTCTAGGATATTCAGAGGATTTACAAGGAACTATCTTAGCTACTGGCTTTTTAATAAAACCATATTTCAGCCCTTGCCGAACAATCTCTTTGGCAAAAGCATACCAAGTTGTTTTTCCTTTATTAGTAAAATGATAAAAACCAAAGGGGAGATTTTCGTCCAAAATTTCTTTCGTCCTTTGAGCTAGATCCAAAGCATAGGATGGCGAACCATGCTGATCATCGACAACCTTAAGTAAGGGGCGTTTCTCGGCTAAATTTAATATAGTATTAACAAAATTTTTAGAAGGAACAGCTACTGAAGGACCAAAAAGCCATGCAGTTCTAATAACATAATATCTTTCCAGTTTGGATTTAATAATGTTTTTTTCCCCCAAAGCTTTAGAACTACCATAGACATTAAGAGATTTTGGTTCATCATTCTCAAAATAACCCTTTTTCTTCTGACCGTCGAAAACATAATCCGTACTGTAATGAACTAAGATAGAATTCAGATTATAACACATTTCCGAAAGATAATTAAGAGCATAACCATTAATTTCATTAGCAACATCTTCATTATCTTCTGCTCCATCTACGTCGGTATAAGCTGCAGCATTAATAATAATATCTGGCTTTAAAGAATTTATCTTTTTCTCTAATGCTTCTTTAATGGTAATATCAATCTCATCTTTATCCCAAGTTGTTACATTTGCTCCTTCAAAAATCTTCTTTAGATCAGAGCCAAGCATTCCTTTAGCTCCTAATATCAAAATCTTGGGAGATTCTTTCTCGCTCCGTAGCGGCGTAGCAATTTTATGAGATTTTTTGGATTTTAGGCCTTTGGTAGGCATTCAATTTCTTTATAAACTTCTAAAATATCGCTCTTTTCAATCTTTGTTTTGCCCGAAAGTTTTAATCCACATTCTGTTCCAGCTAAAACTTCTTTAACATCTTGCTTACTACTTTGAATTTGAATTAATTTTGATTCTCCTTTTATTTCTTTTTCTCCCTCTGGATTTAAACGCCAAATTCGCGCAATAGTTTCAGGATGAATTTTACCTTCTAAAACTTTTCCTCCCAAAATAGCTTCTTTGCCCGTTTGGCGGAAAACTTCTAAAATTTCAATTTTGCCTAACTTCTTTTCCAAGATTTCTGGCTTAATTAAAGATTTCATGAAATCTTGAACATCCTCTATAAGCTTATAAATAATATCATAAAGGTCCATTTTTACCTTTGATTCTTTTATCAACTGTTTTACTGAGTTATTAACTTTAATATTGAAGCCTATTAACCATGATTGAGTAGTCTTTGCTAATTCTACGTCAGCCTCAGTTAAACCTCCTAATCCAGATTTAACAATTCTTACCTCTACATTAGGACAAATTAAACCCTTTAAACTTGTAATTATGGCCTCCAAAGATCCCAAAACATCAGCGCGGATAATAAGGTTAACATACTCTGTTCCTTTCCCTGGAGAACAAGACAATTGATCTAAAGACAACCCTTGATCAAAACGGACTGAATTCATTTGTTTAATCTGAGATTTGAAGTCTTTCCCTTCGTTGACTACCTCTACTAAATCACCGACCTGAGGGACATCTTTTAATCCGAATATTTGAGCAGGAAAGCTTGGTTCAATTTTCTCAATAAATTCACCATATTGATCTTTGGCAAATTTCAATCGACCATAGGTCTGTCCAGCAACAATGTTGTCTCCCTTTTTAAGTGTCCCATTATAAACAATAATTGTTGCTACGGGACCTAACCCTAAATCTAGATGACTCTCGATTACGGTCCCTATTAAATCTCCTTCTGGGTTAGCCAGTAATTTATCTTTATCTAAGTCTGCCACTAAATTGATCATTTCTAACAGATTATCCAATCCCTCTTTGCTCTTTGCTGAGACTGGCATACAAATAACCTTACCTCCCCAATCCTCAGGTAAAAGATTTATTTCAGATAAACCCTTTTTTATTTTTTCGGCGTCAGCCTCAGATCTATCAATTTTATTAATAGCAACGATAAATGGTAATTCCTCTTGTTGAATAACTCTAATAGATTCTAGGGTTTGAGGTTGTATCTTATCATCAGCGGCTATCACTAAAATTGCAATATCAGCGACTGATCCCCCGTGAGCACGCATGGCCTCAAAAGCTTCATGTCCTGGAGTGTCAATAAAAGTAACCAATCTATCTTTGTGTTTTACTTGATAAGCTCCGATATGCTGAGTAATGCCACCTTTTTCTTTTGCTACAATTTGACTTTCCCTTATAGCATCCAAAATTGAACTTTTGCCATGATCAACATGTCCCATAATTACTACAATTGGCGGACGTGAAACTATTTTACTTTTGATATCTTTTTTTAAAATATCTCTTACTTTTTCTTTTGCAGAAATAGAGACTATTTTTTCTTTACCCTCTTCTTTGGACACTTCAAAACCTAGATTTTCGGCTATAATAGCTGCTATTTCATAATCTAAATTCTCGTTAATACTAGAAAGGACCCCATTTTTAATCAATTCATTCATTACTTTCATAACTGGCAATTCCAACCTTTCTGCAAAATCATAGACTCTTATTGATTGAGGCAAGCTAACTAATTTAGGCTCTTCTTTTTTATCATCTTCTTCTTCTAAGGATTCTTTTGCCTTTGCTTTATTTATCTTGTTTTCTATTTTTTCTATCTCTTTTTGTTTTTTTCTATTCTCTTGCCACATTTCAATTACTTGCGTGGCTTGTTTCTCTGGGATTTGAATAGCCCGCGCTCCAATATGAAAACCGAGCTTAGGTAATGCTATCTTAAGCTCTTTGGGAGTAACTTTTAGACGTCTCGCTAGTTCTGTTATATTCATATAAATTGGTTAATTAAAATAATTTTCTATATCCTCTTTTAATATTTCTTCCTCTTCTTCTAACTCTTTGCCAACCATCCATACCTCAGGCCAAGCTTTATAGTGACTCCTCCAAATCTCTCGACGGACAATGCCATTTGGAAAAGTGATAATATTTTCAAATTTAGCATCAGCTCCCGCATGTGCTGATTCAATCCTTTTTTTCTTTCCAGGGTCCAATTCTGTAGTCTCTATAAATTGTACAGGTCCTGGTTGGGTAATGTTAAAAATTTCTGGAATCTCGTTAAAAACTTGTCGTCCATCAGAAGTGCCGTAAAACTCAAAAATTAAATCATCATCTTTAATATCCGTCTGCAACAACAAATGATAACCAGTATCATTAATAAACCTCAAATCAGGATGTGGACTATAAATAGTAGCGTCTGTACCAGCTGGCTCATAATAAAAAACACGATAAGAATGCGAAGATCTTTCGGTAATTGGTAATCCAGCATCAATGGCTAATCGAAATATAGTAGTACCGATTTGACATAAACCTCCACCATATTCAGGAACTGTTCTATCTCCTTTAATAACAAGTTCTGGCAAAAATCCTGCCTCTTTATCTATATCTCCTAAAGCTTGAATCAAAGAAAATTCTTGATCTGGAGCAATAAGAATACCATGTAAAATCTCAGCTCCAACACGAATATTGTGTCTACGATTTTGGGGGCTTCCCCTGAAATTGGAAGAACCTTCAGCTACAAGTTCTTGAATACCTAAATTATCCAAATTATCAGGGAGGGAGGTGGGATTAACTTCATCTACTCTGAGGATTATTTCTTTTTCTTCTCCGAATAAAATATTACGTGTAACAAGATTTTTGCTGGCCTCTACATTTAATACCATGCCTGATTGTCCAGCTTGAAATTCGGTAACCTTTTTCTCAAGGCCATCTCCCTCTAACTTTAAGCGTGTTTCTATGGGAGCGATATCTAATTCTTGAGCAATTTCTTCTAAATATAATTTTAATTTTTCTTGATCTAAAAATAAATTAACTTGATTTTTAAGACCTTCTTGGAAAATGAACCATTTACTAATCTGAAGAGGAGAAGAAATCCATTCCCTGTCTTCATGTTTCAATATATAAGGGGCTTGATCAAAAATCTTTTGAGCCTTGATAAAAGCAGAAGATGAATCTTTTGCGCTTATTCGAGCCTCATCAACAGAAAAATCTATAAAAATTTCTTGGCCATCAAAATCTTTCAAATTCTCAATCAACCCTTCTAAAGCGCGATCATAATTTAAGACAAATCCATTTATTTCTGAGTTTAGTTTAAGCTCGTTATTTTCTAAAATAATTTTTGCATTTTGCGATGGTTTTTCCAATTCTCCGAATTTCTCTTCCAAAATTTCCCTTAATTCATCTTGATTGACATAAACACGAGAAGCTACAATCTGAGGTTTTATTAAAATAACAAATTTCTTTAAGAATCTTTGCCAAACATTACCCGTCCTTCCTATCAACAAAGCTTCAGTCAATGCTTCTCGAACATTAAAACTAACCATCTGACGACTTAAGTCTGGGTCGGTTAAAGCGATTAAGGATGATGAAATCGTGGTAGAAATCTCACCTAGATCTGTTTGAGCTTTAAAAGAAAGTCCTTTCCTTTCTATTTTCTCAATAGCAATGTTCAAAAAAACCTTTGCTTCTTCTGCCTTTAATCCTCCAATATTTAAATTCTGACAATAAACATTAGGATAGATAGATTGACCATAAATTTTTTGAAAGATCAAAGAATAAGCAATGATAATGATTAAAATTAATAGAGGATAGAAAAAAATTCTATAATATATTTTCTTTTTTGACTTGAGGTTCATCCTGAAACTTTAATATTTTTATGACTATTAACTTCTTCTGCTTTGGGTAAAGTTATTCTTAAAATACCATTTTTGAAATTAGCCTTAACTTCATTAGGTTTAATTGGACAAGGTAGAATCAATGTCCGAGAAAACTTTCCCCAAAAACATTCTTGATAATAATAATTTAAATCTTCCTTTTTCTTCTCGACTCGAGACCGAGAACCGCGTATAACAATCAAATCTGGCTCAGTAATAATATCTATATCTTTAGCCTGCACACCAGCAATCATTGATTCAATAATTAAAGAATCGTCTTCTTCATAAATATCAATTGATAACTGACCTTGACTTTCTTCTGGCAACCAATCTTCTGTATTATTCTTCTCTTTCTTTTTAGATTTTTTTGCTTTTTTAATCTTATCTTTTCCAACCCCAGTAACAACACTAACTTCTTCTCCTTGCTGACCAAGAAGATCTTGATTTAAGCCTGATATTTTACTCCAAAAACCCATAAAATAAATATTAAATATAAATAATGTTCCAATATTCCAATGACTTTAGTCCGCTCTCATGGTTGCAACGTTAACGCCTCCATGGAAATAACGAGAATAAGAATAAAATTGCGAGACAGGATCACCAGAAGGATCAAAAATATTAATCTGAGGTTCTTTTGATCCGTTAGGAGCTACGATAATTTCTACTTTATTATCTTGATCAAAATCAGCAGTTGCTATATTAACTCCATGATAAAAATCTTTAGAATAAGCTAAGAATTGTAAGCGAAGGAGAAGTAATTTAGAATCAAAAACTCTAACATAAGCAGACGCTTCTGAAGCAACGCTGGCTAAAATTTCATTTTGACCATCTCCATCTACATCACCAACAGCCACATTAACACCTCCCAAAAAACTTCTGTTGAAAGCAAAGAAATGGAATTTAATATTACCTTGTCCATCAAAAACACGGACATGGGGGCCTCCTCCAGGGCCAGCACCAGTGATAATTTCATCTATACCATCTCCATCTACATCACCAACAGCAATATTGACTTTACCTTTAAAATTTTTATCATAGGCAAAGAAATCAGTTTTTATTTCTCCACCAAAATTAAAAACTTTGATATAAGAATTACCGTTAGGACCAGGTGCTGTAACTATTTCATCTACACCATCTCCATCTACATCACCAACAGCAATTTGAACTCCGCCTCTGAAATTTTCACCATAAGCAAAGAATCCACCCTCAGGATAACCATTTATATTAAAAATACGAACATGGGGACCTCCGCCTGGACCAGCACTAGTGATAATTTCATCATGACCGTCTCCGCTAACATCGCCGGCTGCAATCTGAACTCCGCCTCTGAAATTTTCACCATAAGCAAAGAATCCACTTATAGGCAAACCAGCTGAATCAAAAACACGGACATGGGGGCCTCCTCCAGGGCCAGCACCAGTGATAATATAATAGGATTGATGCAAAGTCCCTAATTGACTATAGGCATAGCTAATAGTAGCATAGGCATTCACTCTTCCTCTGCCCAATTGTCCTTCCATGCCTGGATTAAAATCATCAATATTGTCAGCTTGATTTAAAATAAAGTCTTGAACTTGCTTTTGACTAAAAAAAGGATTCACAGACCAAGTCAATGCAGCTAAACCTGAGACTATAGGTGCCGCAATTGAAGTCCCTGACCAATAACCACCGTAATATTCTCTATAATCACTATGATTAGGATTATAAGCCAAAGCTCCATAGATCCTCGTTCCTGGCGCGGAAACATCAACACATTTACTCCCGAAGTCAGAAAAAAGTGCTTTATGATCAGTATCATCTACTGCTGCCACACCAATGATAAAATTGTCATCATCATCTTCATCCAAACAAATAGGATAATTAGGACTATCATTAAGATTCACTGGCTGATTTACGGTTTCATTTCCAGCAGCAGCCACTATAATAACTCCATTTCTCCATGCTTCTTTAAGAGCTTCTGCTAAGAAAAAACTTTTACTAGTGCCAACAAAACTTAGATTTATAATTTTAGCACCATTATCAACGGCATAACGAACAGCGCGAATAACATGTTCTACGCTCCCCGTACCCTGACTATTTAAAACTCTGAGGGGCATAATCCTACTTCCCCAAGCTAAACCAGCAATTCCTTCGTTATTATTTCCCACCGCCGAAACAATTCCAGCCACCAAAGTTCCATGATGAATTCCACTTTCATTGTAATCTTCGTCAAACTTAGGTTTAGGATCAAGAGTGCTTCTCACGAAATCCCAACCATGCAGATCATCTATATAACCATTATTATCGTTATCTATTCCGTCTCCTCTTATTTCGTTTTTATTCAACCATATATTTTCTTTCAAATCTGGATGATCAACATCAACTCCTGTATCTAGAATAGCAATAACAACATCTTGATTTCCTCCTTTAGTAAAATCCCAAGCCTGAGGAGCTTTAATTTTACTTAAATACCATTGTTGACTATATAATGAATCTGTGGGAATAAAAACAGCTTGGAAGGAATAATTTGGTTCCACATAATCCACTAAAGGCAAGGAAGAAAATGCTTTTTCTAATATTCCAGAAAACAAAGGATTAACTGGAATTTTATAAATCTTTTCTTTATTTTTTAACCTAATTAAAAGCTCGTTATACTCTGATCCAGAAATATTAAATGGAGTAAACAAAAACATGGCAAGTAAAAAGATACTCGATAAAGAAATAACTAAAATTCTCTTTTTCTTAAAAAACATCATCTTCATTTAAAATTAAACTAAAGTAGAAGAACTAACCTTATCTTCTTTGTTTTTGAACCTCATCAACATTACTCCTTGAGTAGCGCGAGCTAAACTTGGAATACTAGCTAGAGGCAAACGAATAGTTTGTCCGGATTGTGATATTAATAATAAATCAGTAAATTCTGTTTTTTCAGCGATAAGCCTAGAGCCAATAATTCTACCGGTTTTATCGTTAATTTTTGCAGTTTTAAGCCCTGATCCTCCGCGACCCTGAACATGATAATTATCAATAGCCGTTGTTTTCCCAAAACCATTCTCAGTGACAATCAATAATTTAGAACCCTTTTCTTTTGATTTAATAATAATCTCAGCACCTACCACCAAATCATCAGTTTTTAGTCTAATCCCCCTAACACCAGATGCTGTTCTGCCCATAGGCCTTAAATCTTTCTCTTTAAATCTAATGGCTTGTCCTTTTTCTGAGACAAGAATTATTTCATCCTCTCCAGAGGTGGGCTTTGTCCAAGTCAAAATATCATCATCTCTTAATTTTAAAGCTATCAAACCTGAACGCCTAACATTTTCAAAAGCGCCAATCTCCACTTTTTTAACAACACCTTTCTTGGTTGCAAAAAATAGATATTTATAATTCTTAAGATCTGAAAACGGCAAAACAGTTGATATTTTCTCATTCTCTTGAACTTCTAGAAAATTAACTATAGCCTTTCCTTTAGCAGTTCTAGATACTTGAGGAACATCATAGGCCTTAAGTTGAAAAACTCTTCCCTTGGTAGTAAAGAATAAAACATCAGCATGGGTCATAGTAGTTATTAACTGGTCCACCGAATCTTCATCTTTAACCGAAAAACCAACTACTCCTTTTCCTCCCCGAGCTTGAGTTTTGAAATCCTCAGGTGATACTCTCTTAACATATCCATCTTGAGTAATCATTAATACCGTAGGTTCATTTGGAATTAAATCTTCTTCTTTAAATTTTTCAATGCCACGGGGAACAACTTTAGTACGTCGTTCGTCACCATGGATTTCTTTCACTTCTTTTATTTCTTTTTTAATAATATCTAAAATCATTTTTGGCTTAGCCAAAATTTCTTCTAATTTTTCAGAAAGCTTCATTTTCTCCTCCAATTCATCCTTATTTTTCTGTCTCTCTAAATGAGCTAATTGATGAAGTCTAATTTCTAAAATAGCTAAAGCTTGAATCTCAGTTAATTTGAATTTCTTTATTAAACCCTTTTTAGCCTCTTCTTTATTTTCAGATTTTTTAATCAACTCAATAACTTGATTAATATTATCAATAGCTATTTGTAAACCTTCTAAAACATGAATCCTTTCCTTAGTCTTGGTCAAATTATACTGAGTACGTCTTTTAACAACAATTTGTCTGTGCTTAATATATTCCTCTAAAATTCTTTTCAATCCTAAAATCTTAGGTTGAACTTCATCAACCAAACAAACCATATTAACATGAAAAGTCTGTTGGCAATCAGTCAATTTGAAGAGGCGATTTAACACTTTTTGAGGGAACGCTCCTTTTTTTAATTCAATAACAATACGAATTCCATGTTTATCTGATTCGTCGCGGATGTCTCTAATATCTTGCAATCTTTTAGTCTTAACTAGCTCGGCCATCTTCTGCAGAAGGGAAGCCTTATTAACTTGATAAGGTATTTCATTAATGATAATTTGGAAGAATCCTAATTTCTTTTCTACAATTTCTGTTTTAGCTCTCATCACAATTGGACCCTTGCCTGTAGCATAAACTTGCTTAATTTGATTGTCGTCAAATATGAAACCACCAGTCGGAAAATCAGGACCCTTAATATATTGCAACAAATCTTCGATATCACAATCTGGATTATCTATCTTATGAATAGTTGCATCACAAACTTCAGTTAAATTATGAGGAGGAATATTAGTAGCCATACCAACAGCAATTCCCATTGAACCATTGATAAGTAAATTCGGAATCTTAGCTGGTAAGACTGAAGGTTCTTTGGTGGTGCCATCGTAATTAGGAACAAAATTAACTGTATCCTGATCAATATCAACTAACATTTCTGAAGCAATCTTAGCCATCTTGCTTTCTGTGTATCTGTGCGCCGCAGCTTTATCTCCGTCGATACTTCCAAAATTTCCTTGGCCATCTACTAATGGATATCGCAAAGAAAAATCTTGCGCTAACCTAACCATAGAATCATAAATTGCTTGATCACCGTGCGGATGAAAACTTCCAAGAACACGACCAACTACAGTAGCTGACTTTCTATGTTTAGAGCTGTATCTCAATCCCATGTCATGCATAGCATAAAGAATACGACGATGAACCGGTTTTAATCCATCTCGCACATCTGGTAATGCTCGAGCGACAATAACACTCATCGCATAATCTATATATGAAGATTTAACTTCTTCTTCTAAGCTAACCGGCAAAACATTATTTAAATCTTCTTCATTGTTTTCTTCTGGTGTTTCAATATTTTCTTCTTCTTTTTTTTCTTCTTTCATTTTTTATTTTTTAGTTATTTTCTAATACTACGATCCTAGTTTCTCCTTGACTTAATAAATCCTTCTTCTTTATAGATAATTTAGGCAAAGTTTCGCTAACTTTAATGCCTATTTCTTTTAAAGATCTTTCTAATGAATCTAATTCATCATTAACTCCAGGAATGTTATAACAACAAGGAATAACAATCTGAGGTTCAATAGAATTAATTAATTCCACCGCTTTTTCAGCACTAAGAGTATCTTTTCCTCCTATAGGAATAAACAAAACATCAACTCCGTCTAATCTGTCTAATTCTTCTCCAGAGGGTATAGATTTAAGTTGTCCTAAAACTCCATACCTTATCTCGTCCATAGTAATCTGGTAAACAACTGATTTTGTTTGGCCATCTTTTTTAATTGGAACTCCATAGAGAAAAACTTTATTTACTTCATATTCTCCTGGACCATTAATTAAAAAACTATTATCCTTTTCTAAAACTTTTTTATCTATAGATTCCTCAGTATCAGTTAAAACAAAAATATTGGCTTTAAAATTAGGGCCCTTGAGCCCTGCCTTTCGCGGATCAGATGGGTTAACCAATACAGTTTGTTCATTATTTTGCAGTTTAAAACATGACTGCCCATACCAACTTATATGCATAAAATAATTGTTAATTATTAATTATTAATTAAACGTCAGTCGTTAAACCCCAGTGGTGGGCGGAACGCGCTCCTCTGGGGTCAATAATTCTAATATTTTAAATCATCGTCCCTTGTCATACAGAAGCTTCACCTCAGCTTCTGACAACGCCCGGTTATAAATCCGACCATCAGATATTTTGCCTTCGTATGTATCATTACTTCCATATAAAGGTCGTCCATTGCCTATTGAGAGATATTCTGTGTTGCCAAAAGTTTGATTACCCCCAAGCACTATATGACCTGAAGATTCTCCACCATCTAGGTAAGTATAAAGATTTTTACCTTCTGCTATATAAACCATAACCAAATTATGCCATAATCCATCACCAGGATCACTTATTAAGTGATAGTTATAGTTATTATCAGTTGTTCTTACTCCAGCTCCAAAAGAATCCAAGTCTGTTCTATAACCAATTCCAAAACCTCCCCCATAAGATCCTTTTGAAAAAATGGAACGCAATGTACTGCTACCTCCAGTTGTTGAAAAATCTTTAACCCAAACTGATAAAGAAAAATCTGTATCTTGGTCAAAATTAATATTATCATTATGAATAACTCTTGCTTGAGAGATATAGCTATCCTCTGTGATCTGCAAATAATCATCTCCAACTGTAGCTCCATAAATCATCCCATGATTTCCATACGGCGTAGAATCCGCTGTTTGAATTTCTTTAAAACTAACTTCATCATAAAATATAGTTTTACCATCACCAGCTACACTATCTAATCCAAAATAAATACTCGTAGTAACGGTCGTTGCGACGAAATCTCTTGTATATTTAGTCCATGTAGTTAAAACTTCTTGAGTTTCATTGAAAATATAAGATGAGCCATCGTGTGTCCTAATTCGAGAAGTAGCTTCAGTACCTGCTTTAACCCAATAGGTAATTCTATAAGTTTTACCAACAACGGTTGTAACGCTACTCTGTTGTATTACTGGTTGAGCACTTCCTCCGTCATTAGCCAATTGAGGACAATTACCAACTACACCAACTACTTCTGTTAAAACAACCCCATTATATTCGTTCCAATTATCTAATACATTTCCAGTCCAATCATCAAAAGAACCATCTGTAGCTAAATCACTCCCGACTTTCTCATTCTTACTTTTCAAATCCCATTGACCAACAAGTCCTTTGTTTAAATTGGTAGTTGACGTCCCAACCGCACTTCCACTCCTGCCCTTGGCATACGAGGCACCTATTTCACCTTTAGCATCTTGACCTACAGATACTCCGCCATCAGATAATGCCCGATTATAAATTTTGACATCCGAAACTAAACCATCCCAATTATTACTGCCATCACCACCATCTAAGTAATCTCCAATCGTTATAGTACTTCCGTTTGGCGAAATTGCTAAAGTGAGTACTTTATCTAAAATCCCATTTACATATATTTTAACTTGACTTCCATTAGATGTATAATTAACAAAATACCATGTATCACTCTCTAAAATAGAATTACTTTGATAATCTCCGGAATATCTCAAATTCAGCTTTCCCGTTGGTCTTAATCTGAATTGAACTCCATTAACAAACATATAATGATCCATGGATAATATTCCAGTTATATTGTTATGCTTTATCCATGCGCTAACGGTGAAATTATTCAAGCTAGAAGTTATATTATCATTCTGCACATAATCATCCACTCCATCAAATCCTCCTGCCTCTCCAACTATATCTACTCCATAGTTTGTGCCATGATAATCATTTCCAGAAATATCTTTAAATCCGGTTTTATCAGACAAGGGCATATCCAAAATCGCTCCCGCCACATCAGCTCCCTGATACAGCTCCAAAACCTCATCTGCCGAAAGTGCCCGGTCATAAATAAGAACATCAGATATCTGACCATCCCAAGAAGCGGATGAATTTCCTATTGAAAAACCACTCAAGGTCATGATTCCATTCGCAGCGTTTATAAGATTACCAGTCAATTCAAGCTCTCCATCTAAATAAACCTTAACTTGATTTATGCTACTAGTTTCCTTTGTTATGGCAATCATATGCCATTTACCCACTGTTATTCCTAAAGAACCATAAGGGATATTATTGTCTGTCCCAGAAGAAGAGTGCGTATGAACAAAAAATGCAGAAGTAGAAAATCCTGCATCAAAAGGACTTGTGCTAGTTAATCTGTGAACATCAGAAAGTGCATCTTTTTTGATCCAATATATCTGCGTAAGCTCAGTTGTAGTTGTGTCGCCCAAATCTATATTTCCAACAAAATCACTACTCCCATTAAAACTCCCACCATGATTACGAATCTCCGCCCCATAAATTTCCCCATGATTAGAATTTGGCGTAGAATCCGCAGTTTCAAGGGGTTTAACAGAAATATCATCAAAATATCCTATCCCCGTATTATTATAAACACATACATATACCCTAATATAAGAACACCCGCTTGGTGCGACAAAATTATACTGAAATTTATTCCAATCGACATGAGATTCATAGTTATCTATCGTTCTCTCATATATCCAAGAACTATTACTTTCATCATAAATAGCAAACTGAACCTTATCTTCACTGGCAGAACTATCTGATTTCATCCATCCACTTAGTGAATATCTTTTGCCGGGAATAACTACAACCCCACTTTGTGTAGAATAATTAGTTGCCGCCACACTACTTGCCTCAGCTTTCAGGGAATATGAACCGAAGTGTTTGTCTCCAGAATATTTAGTAAGGGTCAAATTAGCCCGATAAGCGTTCCAATTATTCACGGGATCATTTTCCATATCTCCGTCAGTAACCGTTTCAATCCCCACCTTCTCGCCCTCTGGCCTCAATGGCCAATGCCCAACAAGCCCTTTATTGGCACTCCCCACACTAAACTTCGGCTTATATATCTCATAAAGTTTCTTAACTTCCCCGCTCGATAATGCCCTATTGTAAATCCGAACATCTTGAATTGAGCCATAGAAATGCGGAGAATCCCCACCAATCATTAAATGATTTGTATTCGTGCGAATAGTTGGATATGTTGTAGCGCCACTCGTTACTTCATCACCATCAATATATGCATATAAATGCTGATTTTTAAATACATTAAATATGTGGTGCCATGTACCTAAATTAGTATTTGCATACAATGCAGTTCTAATATTAGTAGAACCATTTGTTGTAATAACATAAAATCCAATATCTCCATTGGCAAAACAATAATTAAAGTATGAACCTGTTGGATTTGTTGCAGTAATGGGACCTTTATTCCATATTATTTTATTAGACGAAATATCAGAAGGAATATATATCCAACCACCCCAACTCCCCTCTACGTCACCTAAATTTAAATTTTCATTATTTCCACAATTTATGTAATTACCTCCACCAAAACTCATCGCCCCATTCGATTGCCCATGTCTATCTGTTGTCAAAGATGCTCCGCTATTTGTGCCATGATTTCCATGACCACTAATATCATCCACTCTATTTGTTGTACTATTCAAATGAGCACTATCCAGAGGCCAATGTCCAACTAATCCTTTATTTATATCACCAGTTGAAAAACCACCGATAACTCCTGCTACCGCAAATCCCGCAGCAAACAAAAATAAAACTGAAATTCCTAACACCACAAATCTCTTCCTTCTCTCCATCGCCTTAATCCTCTCTATCTTTCTTTTGATATTAGGCAAAAATCTAAAAACAAAATTCTTTCTTTTGGAATTTTTTTTAAAAAACTTTTTTATTTCTTTTCTAAATTCCCCAAATCTCATATCTTATTTTAAAATCTTCTTATAACTAACCCGACTGGTTGGTTTTTATATTAACCGATCTTTGCCGACAATTATCTTTAATTTTTCTTTGGCTACCTCTATCAATGCTGGCGCTTTAACAATATTTTTATGATCCACTCTAATCAATACTTCATTCTTGGGAGTTTTAGGATCAATGCTTAATTTTTTAATGAAAAATAGACTATCTCTTCTCTCTTTTTGTTTCAAAAAAAACAACTTATGTTGAGGTGTCCCCATTAAAACTTCTAAATAATTATCTTTTGGATTACTAACTGTTTTCTCTTCTAGGGCTCCATCAATTCCTCTCTGAAAACGTAAAAAATCTAAATTAATAACTTTAACTAATTTTATTTTCTTCGGGATAATTTGATATTTTTTATCAGCCAAGATAAGGCTTTGTTTTGGTTCAAATTCAATGGAAGAAAAAAAGTGTTGATTATTAATCTTGCCTAAATTAAGATATTCTATACGACGGGCGGAAATAACATCACAGGCATATTCATTAACGGGCAGGCCTAAAATATCAGCTATCAAAGAATCATTTTCTGTAGGAATGAAACCAATAGTAGCCTCGGTTCCGGCCAAAGGTAAAGCTGCTTCACAGAGGGTTTCATCGCCCCCTACAACTACAATTGTTGGAGAACTATCCTGTTCGAGAATTTTATGAATTATCTCACTGACACTTTTTAAAATAGAAAGTTTATGCTTGCGTCCAGCAATATCTAAGCTAGCCAATCTGGTTTCAATTTTAGAAAGCGTTTTGGCGTATTTTTTTTTGACTAGGAAAGAGTCATAAACATAAAAATACATAACACAGAATATTAAAATTCAGATACTTAAAAATTAGGTAATTAGGTAATTAGAATTTCTATAAAAATTAGAAACCCATTTACAATAAGACAATCAATGACTATTAATCATTAACTATTCTTCTATCTCTTGCTCCTCTTTTTGCTTTTTCTCTTTAGCAGAAATTTTAGCATCACCACCAACCTTACATCTGCCGTGAAGAACTGCGCCTTCCTCTATAGATAAAGATTGACAATTGATATCTCCCGAAAGCTTAGCAGTTGAATTGAGTTCTATCTTTTCTTCAACTTTTAAATTGCCCTTCACTCGTCCAGCAATAATTGCATTACTGGCTTTAATGTTAGCTTCAATAACGCCTCCTTCCATCAAATAAACATCACTTTGTGTCTCCATAGAACCAACAAGCTCACCCTTGACGACAACGTTGCCAACAGCATTAAAAGTGCCTTCAACTCTTACTCCCGCACCGATTATTGTTTCGGCTTCTTCGGGTTTAATTTTTAAATCTTTTCCGAACATAAAATAAAATTAATTATAATTTATTAATGTGTATAATTCATATTTTACACGATATAATTAGATTGGTCAATTAACCTCACGCTATCTATATATAGATATAAAGACTGACTTGACTAAAGTGCTTAAACAATTAAAATGAAAATATGAAAACAAAAGAAAAAGATATTCAAAACCCTTTAAGTTACGACTTAAAGAAAATAGCAATTCTGGGTATAATTGTCTTAGCTATTCTAATCGCGAGTAGCTTAATAAATAAGCAAACTGATTTTCTAGCCAGAATAAGCGAATTCTTGTTATAAAGAGCCCCCGTAGTTCAACGGATAGAACAAGAGATTCCTAATTTCTAGACACAGGTTCAACTCCTGTCGGGGGTATATTTTTATACCGCTAAATAAATATAACATATGAAAGAATATGATCTCATAATTATCGGAACTGGACCGGCAGCATATACTGCTTCTATTTATGCTTCTAGATATAAATTAGAACATATTATAATCGGAGAAAAACTAGGAGGGTTAGCTACTGAAACAGATAAAATTTGCAATTTCCCGTCTGAAGAAGAAATTTCTGGAATAGATTTAATGAAAAAAATAGAAACACAAGTTAAAAATCTAGGAATAAATATTCTAAATGATAAAATTATTGATATCAAAAAGACAGAAAATGGATTTCATTCTATAACTAAAAACGAGAGGAAAATAAAAAGCAAAGCCGTACTTTTAGCTACTGGAACTAAATCTCGTAGATTAGAAATTAATAATGAAAATAAATTTATTGGCCGTGGAGTGTCTTATTGCGCGACCTGTGATGCCTTGTTCTATCAAAATAAAAATGTAGCCGTGATCGGTGGATCAGATAGCGCTCAAGTAACTTCTCTTTATTTATCTAAAATAGCAAAGAAGGTATATCAAATATATCGCAAAGATAAACTCCGAGGAGACCCTACATGGATTGAGCAAATAGAAAAGAATAAAAAAATAGAAGTTATTTTTAATAATAACATCCAAGAATTAAAAGGAGATAAATTTTTAGAGGAAATAATTTTAGAAAACCCTTATCAAGGAAATAAGTCTTTAAAAATTGACGGATTATTTATTAAAATAGGATCTACCCCAGATGGATTATTAACTAATAAGTTAGGGTTAGACCAAGATAAGCAAGGATATATTAAAGTTAACGACAATCAGGCAACAAGTCTACGTGGAGTTTGGGCAGCTGGTGATGTCACAACTGCCTCAAATAAATTTAAACAAATCGTCACTGCCTGTAGCGAAGGCGCTATTGCTACCGAAAATATATTTAACTTTATACAAAGAAATCAATAAATTATTCTATTTCCACTTCTATCTTTTTGTCTAACTCCTTATTCCCATATTCTATAACAATCTTTTCATCATTAGGGGCATCAGAATAACGAGCTGTCAAACGAGCTGCTTCTTGTATATTCTCCTTTGTTTTATCACCAATTAAAAGCGTAATAGGGCTAGGGAAGTCAGAACAAGTAAAAAAATAATCATTTGGTAATTTTAGGTTCAATAGTTTTTTGTTCTCTTCCTCGTTTCGGCCTACTATTATTCTAGCTTCTTTGAACACAAAATATCGACCAATTTTTAACAATGACACTTCTCGAAGTGTTATTTCTTTTTTATAGCTCCAAAGATCTTTCAATCTTTCGGCATATTTCTTCTCAGTCAAAAGACAACCACCGGCTGGAGTAGCAAAAGTTGTAATCTTATGTTTGCTAGCTAAAGCAAATTGTTCTTTTCTAGAGCGACCACTAATACCTAACAATTTCTCTCTGTCCACCCATCCTTCTTTTTCTGGTTTAGTCATTGGAAACAATTTAGCTGACAAAGGACGCAAAAGTAAATCATCTAGACCAGAATTCTTAGCAGCTAACTCTTGAGAATGACGATGTTGAGACATTGGGCGTTGTCCTAAAACTTCTCCTGTGAAGATAAAATGAGCTTTATTTTCTTCCATAAAAGTCTTTGCTTTTTTGAGCATAAATATACGACAATCAAGGCAAGGATTAAGAGCCGAGCCATATCCATGTTTAGGATTTCTAATCACCCTCAAATAATCTTCTTTTAATTCTATTGTATGTAATGGAATTCCTAATTTCTTAGCACCTGATTGAACAATTGATTTGTTCTTTTCGGAAGAAAACGGGACACTGAAAGTTAACCCAATAACAGTAACTCCTTGATCAATTATTAACTTTGCCGCTAAGACTGAGTCCAACCCTCCAGAAAGAAGGGCGATTGCTTTTATATTTTTTTTCGAAACCATAATTTTATCAATTAATCCTAATGTTGATATAAATATTATAACAGAAATAATAAGTATTTACTAAAATTAGATATTGATGTAAAATACAAAAAGGAAAAGATACAATAACTATTTTATCTATGTTGGATTTAAAATTCATTCTTCAAAATCATGAACTAATGAAAGAAAATTGTGAGAAACGCAATCTACGCGTTGACTTTGATTTGATAAAAAAATTAGCAGGTCAAAGATCTTCAATATTACAATCAACAGAAAAATTAAGATCAGAAATAAATTTGATAAGTAAAGAAATTGGAGAGAAAGGGAAAAACGAAGAGTTGATATTAAAATCAAGAGGGTTAAAAGAAGAATTAAAAGAAAAAGAAGGAAAAAATAAAGAAATTGAGAAAAAATTGAAAGAAGAATTATACAAAACTCCTAATCTAATTCATCCTGATGTACCTATTGGAAAATCAGAAGAATCTAATAAAGAAATTGAGAAAATAGGTAAAATCCCTAATTTTAAATTTAAACCTAAGAATCATTTAAAAATAGGAGAAGAATTAGATATCATTGATTTTGAAACTGGAGCTAAAACGACCGGAAGTAAATTTTATTTTCTCAAGAACGAAGGATTAAGATTAGATATGGCGCTTAGTCAATATGCCCTAGAAATTCTTAAAAAAGAAGGATTTGATCTTCTTCTTACTCCTGATTTAGCTAAAATAGAACTTATTGAAAAACTCGGTTATACTCCGCGTGGTCCAGAAACTCAGACATATAAGATAGAAAATAATAACATAGGTCTTATTGGAACCGCTGAAATAACATTAGGAGGCTCATTAAGTGATAAGATTCTATCAATTAAGGAGTTACCCATAAAGTTAGCAGGCTTGTCTCATTGCTTTAGAACTGAGGCTGGAGCCTATGGAAAGGTGTCAAGAGGGCTCTATAGGGTTCACCAATTTAGTAAAACAGAGATGTTTATCTTCTGTTTACCAGAAGAATCAGATAAAATGCTAGAATATCTAGTAAAAGTTGAGAAGAAAATATTTAAAGGATTAGGAATACCTCTAAGAATCGTGGATTGTTGTTCTGGAGATTTAGGCGCGCCAGCTTATAGAAAGTTTGACATAGAAGCGTGGATGCCAGGAGAAGAAAAATGGGGAGAGATAACTAGTGCTTCAAATTGTATTGATTTCCAAGCTCGTCGACTTAACATTAGATTTAAAGACAAAAGCAATAAGACTAACTTTGTTCATACATTAAACGCAACGGCAATTGCAACCAGTCGGGCAATTATTGCTATATTAGAGAATTTTCAACAAGAAGATGGATCAATTTTAATCCCAAAGCCTTTAAGAAAATGGATGGGAGTAAAAAAAATAGTAGCAACAAAAAAGTAAAAAAATATCAAAAAATGATCAAATTGGTCATTTTTTTGTATAATATCAAAAAGTTATCCACTTTTTTAGGTTTATTTTATGCACCAAATATGGTATTATGTTATACGGGACAACGTAATGTTCTTCAAAGAACAAATATCGTTTAATTTATAAATTATGTCTATAACTCCAGAAATTATAAATACAAAAAAACTCTCTTTAGATTTTATAGCTGGTTTAATTGCTGGCGAAGGTTACTTCGGTTTAGTAAACTATAACACAACTAAACAAAAAGTATTCGTATTTCAGCTTCAAATGCACTATGATGATAGAACCTTAGTTTTTGCTGTCAAAAA
>Ga0307928_10001158_pt1 | contig 19967 bp, 16 predicted proteins | sample AceLakmetagen232_FD_201815 | JGI IMG/M metagenome (GOLD analysis project Ga0307928, IMG submission 201815) | Saline water microbial communities from Ace Lake, Antarctica - #232 | ecosystem: Environmental > Aquatic > Non-marine Saline and Alkaline > Saline | place: Antarctica: Ace Lake... | reverse complement strand
TGAAGTTAACCACGTGAATTTATTAATTATAGAAAGAGTAATCATTATAGTTCTGTTTGATTTTTTTTAAAAATGGTGGCATACTGTAGTCAACAACCACGGAAATCTACATTAAAATGTTTAATCAAAAACTTCTTATTCTATTATTTTATAAGAATTTATTTGCGGGTAAGTCTGTGAAATTACATGGGAAGACAGTACCTTTAGAAACAAGTAATGGATTAAGACAATATCGTACCCGTAATTTACTATTTATAGAACAGGATACTAAGAAGAAAACTAAGTGGGCAGAGCTTGCTAAGGAAGGAACTAAGATAATGTGGATCATTAGCTTGCCAGAAAATAAGTATTTATATAAGGTTCAAGACGGTCGCATCGATAAATTAAAAGATTTTAAAAAATCATTATGGGCAAAGAAGAAATTATAATTGATCCTATCATAGAAGAAGTTCCAAAAACTTCTAAGAATCTTCAGCAGTATTTAATTGGATTAATCTTATTGTGTGTAGTATTTTTCGCTCTCTTATTCACCATTGCTTATCTTAATCTGAGTCCTCTTTTTCAAGCTTTAGGATTATTGCTTGGTTCTTTTTTAATATACGATATACACCATTCATTGAAATTCTATGTCAAACAAGGTAGATAAAATCTCAGCAGATCAAAGGTTCTGGGCTAACTCTAAGCATTGGGCAGTCTATAAACTTTTTAAAGAGGGTAAGAGCATGATAGATATTGCAGAGAGTTTGAAGATGCGCCCTTATTGGGTAGAGGAAACTGTTAGTTCTCCTTTTTTTATAAAGAAGTTACAGCATTTCTTAAGCGCAGAATTGTTTAACTATCAAGCTGGTAGAGTAGTTGCTGTTAATGATGTGTTCAATCAGTTATGGGATCGTGTTCGAAATAATATTGGAGATATCCCAGCTGTTGATTGCTTGAAAGAACTTATGAAATTACTTCCTGCACGGTCAGAGAATCTTAAGATTCAAAATCCTAAACAATACAATCTTTTAATGCTCTTTGATGGAAAGGATAAGGACGGTGATTCAGATAAATTAAAAGATGTAGCTAAGGCCTTTGGTTACCAAGGGTTAAAAGAAGAAGAAATAAATAATGAGATCCCAAAAATTCATTCTCAATTGGATTCTGGAGAATCAGTTGAAGACGAACAAAGCTCTGCCGATTGAGTTCAGTCAGCATGGTTTTCTTTTAGAATATTTACAAGACGATGCGAGTAGGATAGTAGTAAGGAAACCTGTACAAGTAGGTGTTTCTTTTTCTACTATATTGAAAATTTTATATCTTGCTGATACTGAAGCCCTGAACTTTATTTATACTTTACCAACTGCCGGAGATGCTAAAGACTTTGTGTTATCAAAATTTGATCCTATCATAGAACGAAGTCTACCTTTAAGACAGAAGGTTACAAAGGTTCCTCTAAGAGGGAAAGCAATTTACTCTACTCAGGTAAAACGAATTGGTGAAAGTTATTTCTTCTTTAGAAGTTCTTGGTCAGCTTGGAGAGCTCAGTCAATCGATGCAGATTGTATTGTGTTAGATGAATTAGATTTCATGAAGCCTGAGATTCGTAAGATGTATGAGGAAAGAATTGAAGGAAGTACGTCGGGAGATACAATTTATTGGATTGGTTATCCTTCAGTTCCTAATTATGGAATAGAAGAATTGTTTGAATCTAGTGACCAGAGATTCTGGTATATTAAATGTCCTCATTGTGAACGCATTCAAACCCTAACTTGGCCTGAATCTATTTCCTTGCAGAAGAAAACATATGTCTGTAAGCATTGTAGAAAGGATTTAAGTGATGACGATAGAAGAAGAGGATTTTGGAAAGCTTCTTTTCCTGGCAGGAAGATCCATGGTTACTCTATGAATAAGTTAATGGCTCCATGGATTTCAGCAAAGCGTATCATTAAATCTTTTAATGAAGGTGATCCTAAACATTTCTTTAATTATACATTAGGATTACCATATGTTGATAAAGATTCTCAGATTGATATAAAGGAAATTGAAAAGAAATCAGTTATCGATAAGGTTCAGTTAGGAGAATTGAAATTGGAAACTACAGTTTGTGGAATTGATCAGGGAAAGGAATTTTATTTAACCCATGGGTATACAACTTCAGGTAGATTAGTAGTCACAGGTGTGGAAGTTATTAAAGAATTTGATGAACTAGTTAGAAGAGTCAGAGTTTTAAAACCCGACATGACTGTAATAGACCAAGGACCCGACCTACATGTTTCAAAGAAAGTACAGGTTGAATTGGGAGCAGCACAATGTTATCTAGCTAATTTACGTTCGTGGAGTTTAACAGCAGATAAGCATCGTTTTTGGGAGTTGAAAAGATCAAAAGGATTGGTAAGTATTGAACGTACTGAATCTTTAGATTGTATGATGGATGGTCTTAGAAATAAAAGTATTCTTTTTCTTAAAGATACTCAACACTTGAATTTAATGTTCTCTCATATTGGAAACTTAATACCCGATTATCAGGAACGATATGGTACTGTTAGAAAGATATGGAAGTTTATTGGACCAGATCATTTCGGACATGCATTGAACTTTATGTTAATAGCTTCTAATATATTGTATCCAGATGCTTTATTCCGTCAAGAGAAAGTTATCCCAGTCGGTATAGTATATGATGAGTCTCCAATATATGGACAAGGTTCAGCCTGGGCTAGGCAAGATTTTGAGGAACGTATTAATCAATTAAATTATGGTGAGGGTAATATAGTAATCCCACCTAAAAAAATCAATGGATGACGCAACAATATTTTCAAAAGTTTTAGAAGCGCAAATTCAACATACGCGTTTTTTAAATGCAACCCAGAAATATATTACTTATTATTTCTATGGTAAGGATATTTCTTTAGTAAATGATAAGGTCTTCCCTGAGATAGACGTTGTTAATCTATTAGAATCTTATTCTGCTGATCCACAGAATCCATTACAATATGTTGCTAAGCAATTTATTGAAGAGATTACTACATCAGAATTTGCTACTACAGTAAATCCTTTTCCTGTTATAGATAAAGAACCCTATGAATCTTATGCTGATAATCTAGAAGATTATTTAATTAATCTTCATCGTATTTCAAAACGAAAAGCTAAATTAAAGATGGCTGTTTTTGAATTGTTAGTACATGGTTACTTTGGATTATATACTAATGGTAAGCAGTATTGGTTCTTAACTGCTTATGATTTTATTCCTGGTGATCCAAAGGTGTTAGAGCTTCAAGATCAACCATTTATTATTCGTAAGACTAGAGCTTCTGAGAGTTATATGAGAAGTATCGGAGCGAATCTAAAGAATTTAAATCCTCTTTTAGATGGAATACCAAACACAAATGGTCCTTTAGGGGTTCGTCAGTATGGTTTATATGATATCTGGATTAAAGATTTAGATTTAAATATTTGTTTTACTGAAGCTGGGGAAGTTGCTTATAAACAATCGTTCGCACATCCTAAGAGATATCCATTTACTCTTGGGCGTACATCTGAATTATTAAATTCTTTTTATCCTATTCCAATAATGAGCCAGTTAGTAGAAATATTAAAAGCTCATCAGAGTGCTAAAGAAAACATAGTAGAGTCTGCTAAGTCAATTGCAAATCCATTATTAGTACATGATGTAGACGCTGGGATTGATGAGAACAAATTATTACAAGCGTTAAAGAAAGGTTATAAGAGAATCATTGTTGGTAAAACTCGGGATGGAGATATTAATTTTAAGGCTCCAGGTTCATTACCAATATATGCTCAGCATTTACCAGATCAGGAAGAAGAAAAGATATCAAAATATTTAGGAGTTAATGAATCTTTCTTTGGAAAGTCAGGTGCTGCTAGAGAGAGAGGAGCTATCTCTCGGTTACAACAATCTTCTTTCCGTAGTCTTAAAACAATAGCTCAGGTTCTTGATGATGCTTTCTCTGAATTAGATCTTTATCTATTAGATTTTTTAAAGGCTCATCAGATTAAGATGAGTAAAGATTTAAAGTTACAGAATTTAGAAGAGATATTTAACCCAGGTGGTATTAAATATATTCCTTTAGAAACTTTACAAGCATTTTCATTACAAGATACAAGAGAGAATAAAGTATTAAGTCTAGCAAAGTGGAAAGCTAAATTGATTCCACAAAAGATTTCATTGATTGAACAGGGGTATACCCAACCTAGGAGAATTATTAAACAGGTTAGAGAAGAAGCAGAAGCAATAATGAAGCTTGCTGCTCAAGCAAGAGAGGCTCCAGCAGTAGAGAAATCTGTATTGGATCAAGTTAACGAAAGATTAAAGGGTAAGTTACGTTTTGAATACTGGCTTTCTCCTTTGGCTATGGATAAGATATTAGTTAAAGTCAATAAGAAAGATGTTGAATTATCTGCTTTTCTATTGAGTGATTTATCTCAATTTGTTTTAGTACAGAAGGTTCTTTTAGAAGAGAAACCTCCTGTAGAACAACAATCATTAAAGCCTAAGGAACAACCCATAGGGTCTACTCCAGCAGCTTCTCCTCTTGCTGAGAAGTTAGCAAGTTTAGGTGGTGGTATTCCAAAAGTTCCTGCATCAATTCCAGTTCCAGTTCCAGGGCAGAAACCTGGTAGACCTACTGCTGAAATTCCTACTTCTGAACAATTGGTTTCTAAAGAATTAAAAGGGGCTGTTGAAAAAACGCCAGTAACTTCCCCTCTTATTGGAAAAAAAAAGATAGTTGAACCTACAGGGTTTAACGAAGCTGAATTGGGGGAGTTAGTAAAGGCTAGAAAAATTATTGGCAAGATAGAAGCTGAGAAATATTTAAAGTATCCAGGATTATATATAGTAGAACCTCATGCTAAGTGGATTCATGAGGGAAAAAAATTATTATTATTAAAGGCTAAGAAATTTGATATTATCAATAAGTCTTATTTGTTATGCGGTAAATTAGTTTATGGAGTCATTACAATTAAAAAGATTATTGATAAATTTAATTTTGATGCTCTCGAAAAATATCATTTAGTTACCCAAGCTCAAAAAGAAAGATGGTGGAAAGATTCCCCATTATATTTGTATGAATTTAAATATGATCCATTTGAAAAACCATTAAGTTATGTTAGGGAATCAGGTGTTCAAACATTTATTAAGGAAGTAAAGATCTCTGAAGGGACAGGTGTTCCTCAGACAGGAGATTTAAAGCCAAGGATAATAAAACCCAAAGATATTCCACCCTCACATAAGCCTGAGAAGAAAGCATTTCAACCCCATGAAGTATTTTCGTTAGAGCGATTAAATAAAATTATACCTGAAAGTAAATATGATGTATCAGAAAAGATGGATGGTGTAAGATGTTTTGGTTGGGTAGTTGATGGAGTTGCATCTTTATATTCCGATGAAGGAAATAAATTTGCTGATCTCCGAGTGCAACCTATCTTAGATATGTTAGTAACTAAATTTAAACATAATGTTTTATTGGATGGTGAGATAGTCTTAAGAGGTATTGAACGTAAAGACATTACTGGATATCTTCATTCTAAAAAGATTCCTACTCCAGATGAATTGAAAGCTTTACAGTACGTAGTCTGGGATATCTTATATGTTAAAGATAAGTCTATTGCAAATATAGCTTTCTCAAAACGATCTTCTATTTTAGATTTATATATTCCAGCTGGAGCTAGGGATATTGGAGTTATCAGACGAGTACATCATAAAGAAGTAAATCGTCCTGGAGTTCCAGCAGCCGTAAAGTCAATAGCTTCCACAGAAGGTGCAGTAATTAGAGAGTTAAATGCATCTTATTGGGCAACTCATTCTACTTATAAGTTTAAATATATGTGGGATGTAGATGCTAAAGTTATTGCAATAGAGAAGACTAAGGTTGGTATTCCTATGTATTATTGTGTGTTAAGAGATGGAACTTATATTGGTCAGACTTATGCAAGTCTTGCAGTGAAAGCTAAGGTAGGAGATGTTATCAGAGTAAATGTTGATCATATAACAATTAGACCTGATGGTTCTATCAATTGGTATTCTCCTAAACCAAAGAACATTAAGGAAGGAAAGGTTACTGTTGGAAAAGGGTTAACCCAAATAGGAATAGGTGGACCTGATACTTTAGATTTGGCTAAAGAGATTTATCTAGCAAGTGGAGGAACTGATTTGAAGTGGAAACTTTGGTTGCCTCTTCATAAAAAATACAAAGAAGAAGTGATGCCTAAAAAGATTGCTAAATTAAAGGGACAAAAAGAAAGTGTTCCTACAGGTAAAGCTTAGGTCGTAATTAAATTAAATATTATCATGGCTAAAAATTCATGGATTGAGCTTATTAAAAAGCATGTGAAGGAAGTTAAGAAGGAAGGGAAAATAAAGGGGAAAGACATAATAAAAGAAAGCATTAAGCGTGCTAGGATTGAATTTAAAAAAACTAAAGAAGAAAAGTAAAGTTAAAAAGATATAACTATAGTTGACATTTTTTCAATTTGGCTTTACACTTAAGTAAACAATTGGTCGATGTTTTAAAATAATTTAAATTATTAAATTAGAATTATGGCCACAGAAAAAAAGGCCCTTGGAATCTCTGAAAGGATGAGTGCAAAAGATGCTGCTCAAGCTTATGCAAAGAAGAAAAAGACAGTAGCCCGAAGACAGACTGCAGCTACAACCCTTAGAAAGAAAGAAAAGATTTCTGGTTATGGTTATTAGACCAGTTAAAAAGAAACGAAAGTTAGGTAAAAAAATAACTAGCTATTTGGATCTTTGCAAATCATTGTATGAGAAAGGCATTCGTCCTTATTCTAAAGCAATGAGAGAAGCAGGAATCCAATGGCGTAAACTTAAAAATAAATAAACTATGCCAGAACCAATTCAAAACGAAAACGGAACTGAAGAAACTAAAGTTGAAGAAACTACAACTGAATCTTCTACTGAAGGTGTTACACCTGAAGAAGGAGATAAAGTTTTAACTGCTGAAGATTGGCAAGTTCAATTAAGTGAGAGAGATAAACAAATTGATGATCTTAAGACTGATATAGAAGAATCTAATTCAAGAACAGAAGCTCTTCAAGATTCACTCAATTCTGCATTAGATGAAATTAATCTTCAGGGAGAAAAACCTACTGTAGATCCAGTTGCTTCTGTAGATGCAGGTGAAACTAATCCTCCCCCTGTAGAGGGTGAGAAGAAAGCTGATGCTACCCTTGAGAAGGAAATTGAGAGTACTCTACGTGAGGATGATGCCTTCCGAAAGGAACAATCTGCTCAGCTAGAGGAAATCTTGCAAAGTAATAGTGAAAGAGCATTGAGAGAGGAAGTAGATTCAGCTTGTACTAAGTTTCCTGAAGCGAATAGAGGTGAAATTTTATTAGCTATTGAAGATGGTTCAGAGGATAGTGTTGAAAGTTTGGCTCAAAAATCATCTGAAAGAATTAATTTGAATTCCGATAAAATGAAAAAAACTATTGAAGATAATGTTAAGGAGCAGTTCTCGAAAGAGAGCGAGGGCAGTACTTCTGTCCCCCAGTCTTCTGGCAATTCTTCATCTCCTGAGAACGCTACTGAGAAGAAGGTAGAGTTATCCCCTGATGATCAATGGGGAGAAGCTTTAGCAGCTTCAAAGGCCGAGAGCAAAGGAGAATAATCTGTTAAGTTTAAAAGTAACTTAATAATAAAACATGGCAGCGATATCTGAGTTAAATGTAACAACTCAAGAACGCTTCATGCCTTTAGTTACCAATCAAATCTGGTTAGAAAGTCCAGTTTTGTATAGAATTTTCAGAATTGCCCAAGAAGGCAAATTTGGATTGGCCCTTCCTAGTTTCGATGGTCGGGCCATTGTAGAGCCATTAGAAGTAGCCGCTGTCACTGACGATAGCGTTTCTCATGCTCATGGCGCATATAGTACTTCCGACACATGGGCTCCTTCTAGCGGGGACATCCTTGCTGGAGCGAGCTACGCGTGGAAGATTTTTCGTGACAAGATATGTCTTCCTAAAATCTACTCTGATACAGGGAATGCTGAAATTGTAAACCCTGACGAAGTTTGTTCTTTAAAATGAAAAGAGATAAAAAGTCTTTAGTAAGTTATACCGCTGGCTATTTTGATGGCGAGGGGTATATCCATGGTCGCAAGAGAGGATCTAAAGGAAATTATAATATTTCTTTAGAAATCGATTGTAGATATGGAAAAGATTCTTTAAATTTAATGTGTTCACTTTATGGTGGATATGTTGGAATCCGATATTCTAATCGTGATGAAAAATGTTTCTATCATTGGCATTTATTAGATGCTCAAAAGGTTAAGAGATCTTTAAAATTAATGTATCCATTTCTGCGGGAGAAAAAAGTTCAAGCAGAAATAGGGATGAGATTATGTGATAGGATTATAGTAGGAAAACGTAAGCGAATATGGGGTAGGGGAAATGCTTTATCGGATCATGAATTAGAAAAGAGATCTGGGTTAGCATTGATATTAAGGAATCTCAAATGGAAACTTCCTAAAGAACTAATAGAACAAGAACAAACACGTGCAGAGACTAAGCGAGTAGACACTTCGAAAGAAGTGAATCGATAGTCCACACACTGAAGAATATACTGGTATTGACAATTCAGTGAAGAAATGGTATCACACAACTATTAAGATCCATCACTTAACCTTAGAGGAAAATAAGGGAGCTTCTCGAATTTTAGACATTGCCGCAATTAAATTGCGTAATGCTACTAAGGTTTTGAGAAAGGATCTTATTACTGATTTCTATACAGCTACGAAAGATGGGGATGATAAGATGGTCGGAGTAAAATCTGTTTGTCTTGGAGATCCTGCAACTGCGACTTTAATTGGAGGAATTGATTCTGATACTACTGCTTACTGGCGAGGTTATCAGAACGCTCTTTCTCCTGCCGAAGATCTTACTTGGACAAATATGAATGCTATGTATCACGATACAAAGCAATATGGTAATGGTGATAGAGCCACTATGATCGTTACCACTCCTGGAGTATTAGAGAATTACGAAAATCTGTTGACTAAAACTGTAGTAACAGGATTAGCTTCAGAGTCCGCTCTAACTTCAAGAGTAGGAATCCAATTGACTCAACCAGCTCAAGGTAGAAAGATATTAGATGGTGGTTTCGAGGCATTCTCTTTCAAGGGAATACCTATAATCGCCGATCCTCTTTTGCCTGATTCTGGATTTGCATATTTCTTGAATGAAAATTATATGCATTGGAGAGTCTTGAAGAACTTCGAAAGTACCGGATGGACAGATTTGAGGGACCAGGGTAAGGATTATGCTCAAATGACCATCTTTGGTTATGGAGCAATGACTTACAATTGTCCTACAAAACTTGGTAAAATTACAGGCTTAAACGAAGCATAAACTATATCTGAACTGATATTAAAAAGGACCTGGATAATTATTTCAGGTCTTTTTTAAACTTGACACTCACAAATCTTTACTATACAATTATAGTTAACTATTAAATTTGGAGAGGTGGCAGAATGGCTATTGCACCAATCTTGAAAATTGGCGTCCGTATTAGGATGTACAGGTTCGAGTCCTGTTCTCTCCGCTTGACTTTTAAAAGATAATACGATAATGTAAAAGTAATGTCGTTGTCGTCTAGTCAGGTTCAGGACTTCTGGTTTTCATCCAGGCAACCTGGGTTCAAATCCCAGCGACGATGCTAAATGCGAGGTAGTGCAATGGCAACACACTACACTCTGAATGTGGTATTCTAGGTTCGAATCCTAGCCTCGCAACTTAATCGCTGAGTAGTGAAGTAGTATCACACCTGTTTCATACGCAGGAGACGCAGGTGCAATTCCTGTCTCAGCAACTAGTAGATGCGGGTGTAGTTCAGTGGTTAGAACGCCTAATTGTCAATTAGGAAGTCATCGGTTCAAATCCGATTATCCGCGCCACCATTTTTGGAGAATGGTTAGATAACCATAGGGCGGTTAGCTCAGTTGGACAGAGCACTTGGCTTACATCCTTGGGGTCGTAGGTTCGAATCCTACACTGCCTACTTGATAATTAAATGGGAAGGTAACTCAGTATGGTCAGAGTGCCGTTTTTGCAAGACGGAAGTCGAGGGTTCGAATCCCTCCCTCTCCACAATGTCCAGGTGATGGAACTGGTATACATGGTAGGCTTAGACCCTACTGGCTATTATAGCTATGAGAGTTCGAATCTCTCCTTGGACACAATGCCTAGATGGTGGAACTGGTATACACGATAGATTCAAAATCTATTGACCTATAAGGTTATGTGAGTTCGACTCTCGCTCTGGGCACAAGAAGCCTAGGTGATGGAATTGGTATACATGACAGGTTTAAAACCTGTTGGCTGTAAAGCTATGTGGGTTCGACTCCCGCCCAAGGCACTTGAAAAAAAGCCAGTGTAGCTCAACTGGATAGAGCAGTTGTTTTGTAAACATCAGGTTAGAGGTTCGACTCCTCTCTCTGGCTCATAAATAAATAACTATGAAGAAAATAAATTGGTGGAAAAAAGCAAATGAACCATACTGGACACCTCTTGGAACAATGGGGTGGATGGCTTGGGCTATGAGTATTATCTGTGTTGGTCGGGAACGATTTATAATGCAAGGTATAGTTTTTCTTGTAATAATTTGTTGGATGATAAGGGAAATAGAAAAGATTGATAAACAAAACCTAACTAAATAAGAATGGGTGTGTCGCATAGTGGCAATTGCACCAGGCTGTAAACCTGACGGTCTTAGACCTTACGTAGGTTCGAGTCCTACCGCGCCCACACAATGCCCCTGTAGTTCAATGGATAGAATTACTGTGTTCTAAACAGAGGATATAGGTTCGAATCCTATTGGGGGTACTGAACGCCTTTATAGCTCAACAGGCAGAGCAACTCCCTTTTAAGGAGGAGGTTACAGGTTCAACTCCTGTTAAGGGCACTTGAAAATAAAATAGCCTTTATAGCTCAATGGTTAGAGCAACTCCCTCTTAAGGAGAAGGTTGTGTGTTCGAATCGCACTAAGGGCACTAAGCCTGGATAGCTCATTGGTAGAGCAATGGTTTGAAGAACCATGTGTAGTAGGTTCGATTCCTATTCTTGGCACTCGATGCAAGTGTGGTATAATGGCATTACCACTGCCTTCCAAGTAGTTGATATGGGTTCGATTCCCATCACTTGCTCTGCTTCAAAGGTAATTATTTTGAAGACATATAGCTTAATTGGTAAAGCGATGTGCTGTTAACACATAAGATGTGGGTTCGAATCCTACTTTGTCTGCAGCAATTTGATATTAGGGAAATAGCTCAGCCTGGTCAGAGTTCGTCTCTTATAAAGACGATGTCGCAAGTTCGAATCTTGCTTTCCCTACTAAGAAAGGGATTTAGTTTAATTGGCAAAACAATGAGCTCCAACCTCATTAATGTAGGTTCGAATCCTGCTTTCCCTGCTGTATAGCTTTATAGTTTAACGGACAGAATATTTGTCTTCGAAACAAAAGATGAAGGTTCAAATCCTTCTAAAGCTACTAAGTGTTAATTAATTGTAATAGGGACATAACTCAGTGGTAGAGTACTATCCTGATAAGATAGGAGTCCTAGGTTCAAATCCTAGTGTCCCTACAAGATCAGGGATGTAGTGTAGTGGCAGCACGTCACGTTTTGAGCGTGAAGACATAGGTTCGACCCCTATTTTCCCTACTGAATGCTGTGATGGTGAAGTGGAAACATTAAGGATTGCAAACCCTTAAGGCGAAGGTTCGATTCCTTCTCACAGCTCAAGATGGTGGCTATGGTGTAAATGGTTAGCATAGCACTCTGTGAAAGTGTAGGTGGAGGTTCAAATCCTCTTGGTCACCCTCTAAAAATCAGGATATGGTGTAATGGTAGCACGTTTGCTTTGGGAGCATTCAGCCTAGGTTCGAGTCCTAGTATCCCGACTAAATTTAATTTAAAATATATGGCACGCAAAGCAAAATTAGGATCAGGTAAGAGATTTGCTTCTCTTACAAAAGAGCTTGCCAAGAAGGGAGCTAAGACTCCTGAGGCTTTGGCAGCATTTATTGGTCGCAAGAAATATGGATCAAAAAAGTTTGCTCAATTAAGTCGTAAGGGAAGATAATGTCATTGACTTCTAAACAATTAGCAGGTAAGATTATATCAACAAGTTTAAGTTCAGTTTCAGATGAAACTTGGACAGCTTTAAAGAAAGATAAGAAGTGTCGAAAAAGAAAAGCATTATTTAAAAATATAATTAATAATATTAGATGCAACGTATTAAAATTCTTCCATTACAAAGTTGGTTGATATCTTTCCTTGCTACTAGACAGTTAGAGATAGTAGGTGATGATCCTACAATCATTCATTACTTTGGAGATAATAAAAAAGAGATTTTAAAACTACGGGAAATTGATGAACCAGATTTAATTGTCTTCCATATGAAGATTGATGTCTCCACGAAGTCGTCTTCGCAGTTTCTAAATCAATTTAAGAATTGGATCATTGATCCTTCTCAATCAATATCAGATATTCAGAACAAGACTAATAAAATTTGGACAAATAATTTTAAGATTGCTCAAATTTATTATCAAAGATTGGGAGTGCAAAGAACAATCGTTGAGCTTAATTTAATTCCAGAGCCTAAACAAAAGACAGTAAGTAAGTTTTCATTTAATAATCTAAAAGATTCTTATAAATATTTCTGCCGATTTATGAAGTGGCAGTAATCTGTTTGAAAATATGGCGTACTATACAATAAATCCCCTGACAGGGAAAAGAGTTAAAATGCCTTCTAAGGAGTGGTTCGATGAATATAAAGGTTTATTATACCCGGGACATTCTTCATATACAGGAAAGAAAACTAGTGAACTAAAAGCCCCTACAGTTACATTACCAAAAGTGGAAGAACCTAAAGTTCCTCCTGTGATTACAATACCTAAGGTTGAAAAACCTAAGTTAGTTCTTCCTAAGATAGAACGTCCGAAGATTAAACCTATAGTTTCTGATGGGAAAGGACAGTATATTATTAAGGCTGGAGATAATTTAGGTAGTATTGCTAAAAAGTTTAATATTACTTTAGAAGATATTTTAGATTTGAATCGTGATAAGATCTCTGATCCTGATGTAATCAGGCAAGGAGATGTTATTAGGATTCCAGAAATAAAAACAGAGGCAGAACCAAAAGTTCCGTCTGTTTCAGATTTATTTAGAATTGGTACTAAAGAGAAGATAGAATTTAAAGCTCCGACTAAAAAAGAAATAGCAGAGATTTCTGTTGGGGCTCCTCCTATTGTAGGGACAACTCCTGATATTGGTGTGGATCCATTGTCTCCAATTATTACAAAGGTTAAAGATTGGGTTAATGCAAATGTTCCTATTCATGATCAGAAAGAAGCAGATGAATATTTTAAAGAATTTTCTCCTACGGTACAGAAGAGTTGGACTTCTGAGGATATTCAAAGAGAGAATGAACGTTATTTCAAACGATTTTATCCTGTAACCATACAGACTGTTAAGGATGTTTTAAGTAACATTCATCCTTCTGCATCTCTCCTTATGGATAAAGATCAATATAAATCTTATTTAGAAATTAAAGCAGCACCTGCATATGGGGGATTATTAAAAGATTATATTGGAAAGTCTTCTATTGGAATTAAAGATCTACAAAATATGCAGGCACAGTTTAATGTTCGACGTCCGATTCTACCAGCATTAGAGATAAGACAGAGTGATACTAAAAACTTAGCCTTTGGATTAGATCTTGTCCCTGTACATTATAATACTACACCTATGTTTTCTGCAGAATTAATGGAAGGAAGCAAAGGACCATCTGGTGAAAGTATTGAAGCTCTTAAGAAGAGCAAACATCCTCCTATAGATAGTACGACTGCTCTTTATCTATTTTTTTCTTGGGGTAGAGATGCAACTTCTTTTATAGATGAACATTCACAGTATATGGTTAATTTAATAAAAGATCCTGAGACTGGTTTTCTTTTAGATATCGATCAGGATGCATTAAATGGATCTATTGATCAATTAGTTTTAGATGAGATTGCAAAAGTAGATGTAACTTTACCTTCAATCTTACAAGAATCTAATAAGAGAGTTGCTGGTTTTGAAGAGAAGTTAAATCAAACCGCTGATCTATTTGCAGAGATTGTTAATCAATTCTCATTATTTATTATTGATCCAACAAATTTTACTACTACAATTCAATTAGATGCTGCACAGAAGACTGCAGAAATGTTAGCAAGTGAAGAAGACATGCAAGAATTAGATCCCACTTTTGCAAATCTAACTTCTGTATATAATAAGTACAAGTCAACTTTCCAAAGAGCTCAGGATTACTTACCTCAAATTTCGATTCTTAATCGTGAAATAGAAGATCTATTAACTCCAGATATTGAGAGTTATTTTGAATCTAACTATAATTATTCTACTTTAAATGATGCCCAGAAAATAACTTTGGAAGAATTTTATAATGCTCATAAAAAAGTTATTGATGCTTTAAGAAATAAAGCTTCACAACAATTAGAGATTCAAGATTTTGTAACTGCTCATGAAGCAGAGTTAGCTGAATTTGGTGATGCTCAGGCAAGAGCCCAAGCTGCACTTGGAGCCTCTATCAATGTTCCCTTTGGTAGATTAATTCGTTCGAAGGAGTTTATTCAAACTTTAACTGCATACTCCAGAAGTTCTGCTACTCCAAATACTAAATTATTACAATATTTTCAAGAATTATTTGCTGTTGCTGCTTGGTTTGATGAACATGATGCTGAAATCAAAGCAGCAACTTTAACTTTAGATAAGAAGAAACAGGATTTTGAGCTTACAGTTATTGCTTTTGAAGAAAAGATTCAAGAAGATATGAATTCTTTATTTGATATTTTACGACAGCAATCAAAAGCTCAGATAGATTATCAAAAACTTCGGACTACAGAAGAGATCGCACGAGGGGAAGAATCGAGTAGAGTCTTATCTTTGATAAATGCTCCTTATGTTTATAAGACTGCTCCTGACAAATTCTATAATATGTGGAAAAATCGTAAGGATATCTGGAAAAATAAAGCTCCATTAGTTGCTCATTTACTTCCTAGTATTATGCAGAATATTGGTGCAGATCCGTTTGTAGAGTATGGAGACAAGTGGAAACATTCAGCTACAATTCCTTCTTTATTTGGTAAAGATTTTATTAAAGAATGGAAAAGCTTAGCTGAGACTCCTTCTTTAGTTATCGCTACTCTTATTAAAGAGGCATGGCGTGGATTAAGTTGGATGCAAATAAATTTTGTAGAACCGATAACTAAGAAGATTGTTATACCTGCTATTCAGGCTACAGGTGCTGAGGTTGCTAAGAAGGTTGCATTCTGGACTTATGAAGGTGTTGCTAAATATGCAGAGATTATTGGTGATGCTAAGTTTAGAGAGAATATGAGTTATGCAGAGTCTTTAGCTACCTTACAAGCGAAGATAAATCTGCCTATTCTTGCTGCAGATATAGCTTATGCTAAACCATTTGGAACAGAAGAAGAAATGGCTGATCTATTAATGATGATAGATAATCCAAAGATTATGGAACAGGAACGTAAAGAGGCATTGTTAAATCAGATTTTTACAAAAAAAGCTTTAGGTGCAGCTGCTCGTTGGCAAGAAAGTTTTGAATACTATAGTGGATTTGAAAATAAGGGTGCTTTAAGTGCAGCTAAGGTAAGTGACTTTCTTGATGTTTCTGCGGATGTAGGTCATCTAGAAACCTTTAAAGTCAGTAAAGATACAAGGATTGAAGAGTTATTTGGTAAACAATGGCAGGATAGAGTTATGGATTTCTTACAACTAAATCCTCATATAGAGGATCCATTTAATATTTTAAAAGGTACAGAACTTACGATTCCAAATATGGAAACTCCTAATGCTATGAGAATTCTTGCTCCTGAAATCCGAATGAAATTTGCAGTCGCTCATCCCGCTTATTATTTCATGGCTAATATGATTCCTGAATTTGCTTTCGATCCCTTAAATATTTTATGGTTTAAATATGCGGACATATTTCCTAAGGTTTCTGGATTCCTAGGAATGAAATCTTATAAGAAGATATCGACACTAGCTGAATCTTATGCTTGGGCTAGAACAGCGAAGGAAGCTTGGTGGTTCAGTGATGCATTTGGAAGATTATTAACTAATAAACCATTAGCTGAAAAATTTGTTAGAGAGTCTGCTGAGCATGGACTTAAGAAATTTTTATTTTCTTCTATTAAAAATCTTGATAACTTAAGACAAGGATTACAGGGGATATCTTTAGCTAAGTCTTTCCCTTATAAGATAAGGAAACCTATAGCAGAATTATCTGATAAGATGAGAATGACTATGGATTTTGGAACAGAGAATTTCAATATAGGATTAGTAATGGATACAGCTAAAAAGGATCCCGTAATATTTAAGAAGTTACAAAATGATATTAGGCGAAGCCTAATGCATCCAGATCTTCCTCCTTCTGAAATCTTATCACGGATTATGAAAAAGAATGGTGTAAATACTTATGAAATTAGAGATGCTTTAAAACGATATGTTGGTTCTGAAAAGTGGGGACAAACATACATTAGTGCTGTTTATAAAGCTAAGCATCGTGAGAGATTCTTAGCTCAGAACTTCATAGATGATATGCATGCTCAGTCTCCACATGTACAAGATATGTTTAGTTCTCTAGTGGGTGCTTCTAAAAAAGAACTACCGAAAGTTAGGGATCATTTTAAGTCTTATTACAAATATTATCCTGAAGAAATCAAGACTGCAGAAAAATATTATGTATCATATATCAAAAAAACTGAGGCAGCTCGTCTTGCCTATAATAGTTCTAAAGAATTAGTTAAAGTTGGGGATCATACCAATTGGAGGTGGTATAAGGATACTACTCGTGTTAAGGCTCGGAAATATTTTGAGGGTAAAAAATTTATAGAGCATAACAATAAAGGGGAGAGAACAATTATCTTTGATAGATTTGCTTATCATGATCTTCCTGATATGGCTGCTGATGGAATTTTGGAAGCTACTAAGAAATTTTTAAAGAGTGTTGATGATCAATTTGTCTATACTTTAGAATATAGCTTACCTTATACAAGAGCAGAAATAATTACGATTGTTCAATCTGTGATGGATGATACTCTTAAACCATCAGCTTTAAAAAAGTTGTTAATTGATTTAAAAGGGAAGGGGTTTGTTTCTAAATTAACTCCTGCCCAAATAAAAGAACAAGCAAGAAAACTTGTAACGACAAATGTTGATAGTTATATAGCTGGTGGAGTCCCACGGAGTCTTATGACTAGTAGGAAGTCAGTAGCAAAATCAATGTTTTTAAAAGATGTACGAATAAATGATTTTTATACAAATCAATTACCACGATTTTTGCCTGAAGAGAGAAAACGTTTGCTGAGACTTCTTGATGCTATAGTACCTGCTGATGTGATTAAGAAAGAGTGGAAGAAAACATGGAGAAGAGAGGCTTCTGATAGAGCTTTTGAAGCGTATACTTCTGGAATGTTTGATTATGAGGGAGTGAAATTATTTGGAGCCGTTAAAGATTCATTTACTTATTATAGTAATACTCGTAAGATTGGAGAATTTCTAAATCATTATGCTTCATTTAGAAAATTTGAAGTAAGTAATCCTAATCTGTTTAAAGAGTATATTAATTATTTAAAAACTGTACCAAAAGGAAAACAGATTGTTACAGAGGTTGCTTCAAGTACTTGGAGAATGGCTGATAACTTTGGAATGAATATTGAAGATTTTATTAGATTTAATCCTGCCTTGAGGGATACTAAGATTATTAAGAAGGGCACAAAATTAATGGTCCGTGAGTGGTCTATTGCTCAAGAGCTAGATGATTTTATCTATAAACTTTCTGATCGTTCTTCTACCCCATTACAACGATTAATCTTTGCAGATAAACAATTAACTAATCATGAGCTTGCGGAGGTGAAAACGATAATTAATGATCTAGCTAATAAACATCTTGAGAGAGCAAAACCATTACAATTAAATCGAGCAAGAAAGAATTTATTAAAGAGGGGAATACCTGAAGCTGAAATTAAAACATATCTTTCTTATATTGAACATGGAATGAAAATTGATTTCCCTATTACAGTTTGGGATTCTTTTGGTTTTAATAAGATGAAAGGTCTTTATGGAATAGAGACTAAGAAAGTATTAATAGGACGTGCTATCAAGAAGAAACTTCCGGCATTAGTTGGTAAGAAGGAAGAGATAACGGCTATTAAAGAAAGTATGATAGCTTTAGAAATGCAAAAGAAATGGGAAGGTAGCCTTAAATTATTAAGTACCAAGAAGAAAAAGAATATCATTAAGTTTACAATGGAAAATAATTTAGATTTAAAGAAGGCGATGGATGCTAAGACCTTCCTTCCTACTGAAGGATTTCCTGCTAAATATATATTAACGAAACAAGATCTTAGTCTAATACAAAGTACAATTATAGATGGTAAAACTTTAGTATTTACTAATACAACTAATAAGGGAAAGGCTATAGAGACATGGCTTCGTTTGAATCCACGGTTTAAAAATGGTTTACATTATGAAATTAATGGACCAGGTATAAAGAAGATGTTGATTCCTGAAAATTTAATTCATGAATTTAAGAAATCAAACATAAAAAATGCTGTGGCTCCTGATGATTTTATAGATAAGTTAAAAGAGCTAGGGGTTTATAATCATCTGCGAATGAATGGGGCAAATTCTCCTGATGATATAATAAAAATGTTAGCTGTATCAAAAGATATAACTAATAATGGAAAGAAAATAATTTCTCTTATAGATGAATTTAAAACTTCTGAAGCCTTTAGACAGTTAAAGACAGTTTATCATACTTCACTTAAAAAGAATGATGAAGGTTTGCAAATTCTGAAGGAGTTGAATAAAGGATCTATGGGACAAGTTACTTCTGTTCCTGGTGCATATTTCTGGGATGATGTATCCACGAAAGCATTGAAAGAGAATATCAATAAGTATATAAAGTATAAACAAGCTCCTACGGATACAACTGTAGCCAAATTATTTGGAAATGATGCTGCAACATTTTGGTTATTTGAGCAGAATACTTTTGGACAATATGTAAAACGTTTACTTGGGGCAGAAGACCTTGAGTTAATTTTAAGTAAGAGTGGTAATGTTAAAGCAATCATCTTTAAGAAAGCTCGTTCACCAATATCTCCTATGGATTATGAGAAGATTTGTTTACAGCAAACTGGAGGTAAATTTTTAATCAAACCTAAAAACAAGAAGTTATTAGAAGCGTTTGCGAAAGAAGAAGCAGGAGAAGTCTTTAATCAATTCTCTACTAACACTCAAGACTTAGTAAAGTTATTCGGGACGATGTCAGACTGGAGTGACCTAACTAAAATTTCTAAGGCTAGAAATGAGTTAGATGATATTGCTAAAAAGATTATAGAGCTTACTAAAGAGAAACAACTTATTGATGAGAAATTAATTCTCTTTAAGAAGAAGGGGATAGCGGATATAGAAGGAAGTCTTTCAAAGTATTTAAAGGTAGCATCAGATTTAAAATTAATTAGTCCTATAGATATTAAGAAGGATATCTTCTCTCAACAACTAAGAGCTTTAACGGAATTACAACGTAAAAAGTTATTAAATGTAAAGCTATTAACAACTGGTAATGTTAGAAAGATTAAACAAGATCTAAAAAAAGGATTGCAAGAACTTCAGAATTTACAATTATCAGAGGGGGGTAAAACACTTAAGTTTCTTAAGGATGATTTATTGAGAAGAGAAAAAGCAGTTCGAGTTTCTATTGATACTGTATGGAAAAAACAATTAAAGTTTAAGAATTTAATTGCTAAGCGACCAGTTGATGTAAAGAATCTTAAAGTTCTTCACGGACGATATGCTCGAAATATTAAAGTAGAGAAAACTCTTAAGGAAGAATTACAATATATTCTACAGAAGAAACAGAATGTAGTTGCT
>Ga0307928_10001157_pt1 | contig 19967 bp, 20 predicted proteins | sample AceLakmetagen232_FD_201815 | JGI IMG/M metagenome (GOLD analysis project Ga0307928, IMG submission 201815) | Saline water microbial communities from Ace Lake, Antarctica - #232 | ecosystem: Environmental > Aquatic > Non-marine Saline and Alkaline > Saline | place: Antarctica: Ace Lake... | reverse complement strand
AGCTTAAATTACTGTAAACCAGAAATCGAGACCCAATTATCTATGCCTGTTGTAGTGTAATTCGTTTTAAATTTGAGTCATTAATTCAGAAACGCGTCGGTTGATCCATGAGAAAAATCCATATAGATCATGATCGACCTGAAGAGAGTTTACAGTAAAAAATTTCTGGTCTTCTTCAGGTAAGCGCAATCCTGAAGAAGACCAGAACCCGATGTAGTCTTTCCAAATAGGTCCATATTCTTGAATAATCCCTGTAATATTTCTTTTGTAGTCTTCTCCCCAAGGTTTAGCAGTGTCAGTTTGAACCTTTATAATTGCGAGTAATTCATCATACCGATTTTTACACATCAAGCTTGCTCTAAGATTCACGCCAACGAAAAGCTCACTCGCTTTTACCCGCCGCATGGCGGGTAAAAGTCGAGTGGAGCGAATTGTTAGGGGCAGTCGTTGGAAAAGCCGATTCGCCTGGTTTTCGGTGGAAGTTTTGGATCCATGAGTTGCTTGATAGCCTCGATCAGAACCATGATCTGTTGGTCATGGTCTCCCAGCTTTCTCTCAAGCTGGGAAATTTTGCGAGCAATTTCCTTGTGTCCGGCAAGGACTTCACGAAGCTGAACAAATGCTCTAACCACGAAGACACTGACCTCGACGGCCTTCTGAGAGTTCAAGACGCTTGCCGCCATGATGGCGCCATGCTCGGTGAACGCCAAGGGGAGAGCTTTGGAAAACTTGAGCTTTTCGAGGTGGTCGCAATTTGCGATCACCTCTGCCTTCTCCTCCGAGGTGAGTTGGAACATGAAGTCGCCGGGGAAGCGTTTTAGGTTGCGTCTAACCTGTTCGTTTAGGCGCCGGGTTGGCACACCGTAAGCCTCTGCCAAATCAGCATCTATGATGACTTTCTCTCCCCGGATCAGCAATATACGCTGCTGAATCTTGCCTACCTTCACGATTGATTTGGAATTCGCCATTAAATCCTCCGAATAAATTCAGGAGGTGGTCGCAAATTGAGACCACCTTGAAAAAATCAGGGTCACACCCCAAATACTAAGTTTACGATAGATAGATTAATCTTCTTGGTCATTACTTTTTGGATCAGGCTTACCTGTTCCTTCTAATTAACTACTCCTTAACATCAAACTTAGTATTTGGGGTGTGACCCTGATGTTACTTGACCCTGATGTTACTTAAAATGTCAAGGGCGGCTGTTTATTTTGGCCCACCCAGTCGACCCCGCCTCCGCACTGCGGCAAGGGGTCGGCTTGAGTGTGTGGTTAGGAACTTAATGAAATTTAATTATTGCTTATTCTTCCTCAACCCAAATTTCTAATCCAGTTGGATCTTCTAATTTGGAAGGATCATAGCGGAATTTTTCGTTGCTCAAGTTAATTTCTTCAAATTCTTGTAGAGATCTTGTTTTAATTTTCTCTTCCATATAACTTTTGCAATATTGAAAGAGTAACTTTCTCCAATCAATACCCTCAATTCCAAAATCCCGCTCCCAGTCATTTCGTTTTGGTCCTGAAATGCTCACAATTATTCTATGGAACTTTGTCTTTTCCTCCTCAGCTTGGGTACCTATTAAGGATGAATCGACTACAGTAAACGGGAATAAAATCTTGATAGCATCAATATCGGGATTGGTTACATCTAAAGGGGTATGAAACTTTATTCTCTTTTTCATGATTCCTCCTTTTGTTATTTGGTTCCTATTGATTAAGCAGAAATTTTTCTATGATATTCAAAATCCCTTCGTTTATTGATCTCCGGCGGCATTATAAGGGTTAGAGTCGTTTCTCAGTAGTTCAATATAATTCGTGACCTTTGCAAGTAACTCTGTAGGTTTTATGATATCGATCTTCCCAAGTGCCATCTTTAATTCTTCCTTCTTCTTGTGAATCCGCCTGTCTGTGGTTACAAAATATCGTCCGGCGTACTTATGGCATTCAAAGATGTGTTGCGCGTCAGCCTTGATCTTCGCAACTTTTCCATTTCCTGCAAGAATGGATTCAATCTTGCGAAGTATATTTATTTCAGCGGGCGCGAGTGACAAGTCAGATGTCCAAATTAACTTGGAGGATTCTTGCTTTACCCATACTGGTGTGTTGGGATGACCTATTTCTTTTCCTGTAGAGTGTGCAATAATAAGAAACTTCTCACAGATAGTTTGGTTTATCTTCAGTAATTTTGTGGCAGCCTGTTCTTCCCCTGGAATATCAGAGTCAAAGGCACACGAATCCATAAAGATAATGGAAAACGGATAGGGGAGTGTCAATTTATTCATATTCTATACTATAACGTGAAGTTAAGCTGCCGGAAGGGGCCGACGGAAAATGTAGACTACCCGGAAAAACACCGTTGAAAAATAAAACGTCCGATAGCTGCACCAGCCCTTCCGGTCAGCTTGAGCGGTTTGTTATCTTTTGTTTTTCATATGGTTGAGTAGTACCGCCTCTTTCGATAGTACAATGAATTTATCTAAATGAGATTCATTGAATAGCCAGATTTCTTTCAAATTTTTTATTGATCTTTTCATCGGATAATCAGATTTAAAAAAGTGAACAGAGATAATTTTTTCCGAATTAATTTTAATACTATTCTTTTCTATGAAACTACTATTTGGGCAAATATACAAAGCCTGGTCTTTAACGTTGTCGATAGTGTTATGAATATCTATCATTGCGATTAATATATCAGCCTGTTTTTCATCGGCTTCTATAGTTTTCGGCTTCATAGGTTTTCCATTTCTTGAGCTTATCGCCTCTTCAAAAAGCCATGATTTCAAATCATTTTCATCTTGAGGAGAATATAAATAGGGTTCTTTTGATCTTGGATGCTCCGAACCATGCTGTTGGCCACTTTGTGCCTTTACCTCTATGAAATACTTTGAATTATTAAGACCAACCAATAGGTCCGGCGTAGGTATTTTATTGACAGGCACAATTTCAATTACTCTACCTGAAAGATAATTTTCAATAATATAAATTGAGGTTATTTCGGATTGTGCGGACCTAAATTTGCGCCACTTTGCCCATGCAGTACCAACATTCATAGTAATCGGGACCAAAAGAGATAGGCGATCAATTATGGATTCGTGATTACCATAACGACTTTGATTGAGGAGAAAATACTCTAAATGAGGCCAAAAACCATAAGCTGGATTATACAACTTATCAAAGATAAATGTATCCTTATATTGGGCTATACTTGACAGGAAATCAGAGATATGAGGGTAATCTGATAAAAATGATTCCATTTTCATATTTCAGAAAGATAACGGCGAGTTGGGCTGAGCCTTGCTCAGCTCAACTCGCCGTTGGCGCCGCCGGAGGCGGCGCCAACGCAAAGCTAAGCGGCCGGAAAGGGCCGACTAAAAAACCATGCTACCCCGGAAAAACGCCGGCGAAGTTAAAAACGTTCGATAGTTGCACAAGCCCTTCCGGTCTGCTTGAGCGACTTGATAGGCGATTTATATATGAAAGCGCATTTTCTCGATCAAAGATTCGTAGCTTATGACCTTAATACGGTTCTGTACCCTGCAAGTTTCTCGCGTTTGGTTATAGGCCTGACTGCCCTGTTTAGACTGATAAAGTTCCCTGCGACCTACAACAACTGTTCCATGTGCATGGCAATTCAATCCAAATAGACCTAACCCGCTATTGGATTTAGGACGTTCAACCATATTATTATTTTGTGTTAGCCAAGTTCGCCAATTTTGTATCTGATTAACACCTTTTCTTGCAGCATCGCTGAAATGGCCATCTTGCTTAAACGGAATAAATTGTGGGGCTTCCAACTCGATTAAGTCCCAAAATATGCCAGCTGAATTCCCATTTCCAATTACCCAATCAGCTATGTATTTTCCGCCAAAACTCTGTTCGTAAAATACATAGGTACCATGCCCATGAGGATAAAGACCATCGAATAGATATGGTCTTTTTTTTAGAAATTGTTGAATGTCAGTTTCTTTCCATCCATCTATTAAACCTTGTTCGAGAGCATCTATTTCACTTCCTATCAACTCATAGTCAAAGGGTGACTTACAGATGTTCTTATCTTCATTCTCTTCGCGAAACCAGGATGGTATTCCTAAACTAATCATATAGATCTCCAATGCTTTTTATCGCCGTTGCCGCCGCCGGAGGCGGCGGCAACGTAGAGCTAAGCGGCCGGAAGGGGCCGACTAAAAAACTATACTACTCGGTAAATCTCCGGCTAAAAATATAACTTTTGACAATTGCACCAGCCCTTCCGGTCAGCTTGAGCGAGTGGTTCGGCTCTGCTCTGGCAGAGGCTCAAGTTCATTTGCAATCTCTTCGAAATCCTCAATGTTTTTTCTGTAGTCTCCAAGTACACCGCATAGATTGTCATATATTGAATCGAACAACTCCCAAATTTGCTCAAAGAGTTGCTTGCATCTCTGCGTTTGCTTGGAGATTGATGCTACCGATGATTTCAAGGTGATCTTGTGCACCATGTTGACACGAATTTGGTTTAGTTGTTTGCATTTTTTAATGAACTCTGCGGATTCGTCGAGTTGCACAGTTTTCTCGTATTCCCAAAGCAACTCTCCAAATGTCATCTTTTTCTTAATTTTTTTATCCTCTATCTGTTGAGGGAATAAAGCACACTGCACGTAAAAGTGTGATGTCTTGACCAGAACTCTCAGAAATTCTTCGCACAACTGATGGTAAATCAACAGAGCAGCAAGATATCCCTCCACAGTTCCTTTTGCAAATGAGGCATCTGCAAGTTCGTTGAGTTCTTTTAGAAAATCTGACCGAGCAAAATGCGGCAACTTATTATGATCACGCAGGACTTCGATAAATTCTCTTCTTGATTTCATTTTATGAGCCGAACCATTGATTGAGCAGAATTTTTTCTATGATATTAGAAATATTCCCTATAAAATCCAATATACATAGAATAAATTCTATGATATCAGGTTATCGACTGATATAGATACAGAACCGGGAGACAAACCTCTTGAATAACGGGGCAAGTTTATCAGGAAATCCTCCGCAAAAAAAGAAAAAACTGTTCGAAAAAGCAAGGGAGGTGCTGGGATGAAGACCGAGGTGAGAGAAATTAAGATCTCGGAGATCGTGGGCAGTCTTTGCCGGATGCGGTTGGAGAAGGACTACGAGAAAGAGGAGCTGATGGCCTCGATCAAGCGGCGCGGGGTGATGAACCCGATCAAGATCAAGAAGACGAAGAAAGGGTATTTGCTCTTCGCCGGCCACCGGCGTCTTGACTCCAGCCGGGGACTGGGACTAGAGACCATTCCGGCGGAGATCTGGGAGGAGATCAGTGACGAAGAGGCGGTCCTGAGGGGGTTCGTCGACAACATAAACCGCAAGGATTTTACCCAGCTTGAAGAAGGTTACGCCTACGCGAAGTTGACGGACGATTTCCAGCACAGCGTGGAAGAACTGATGAAGTCCTGCGGGAAGTCCCGGAGCCGGATCTATACTCTGCTTACACTGGTCCGTAACCTGACACCGGCGATGAAAGAGGCGATCATAGCGGGGAAGATGACCGCCGGCCACGGGGAGTGGCTCCTGCGGATTGAAGACCCAAGATTGAGGGCCTGGTCATTCCGCAAGGTACTGGATGGGAAGCTGACCCTCACTGATTTAAAGTACCAGGTATATCGCCAGAAGCCGGACTCGGAGAAGAGTTATGACGAACTCCAGCTCGACGTGATAGAGGACATCTGCGAGAAGGACCCCGGCATCAAATCGCTCTGGAAGAAGTCGGTCCGTGTCAGCCGGAGCCTGAGAGGGATCAAGTTCACGATAGAGGTGGACAGCCTCAAGGATCTCAAGCAGAAGTTCTACATCGTGCTCAAGGCGATGGAAGAAGAGCCGACCTGATCACCGGCTATATTTCGCCGTGAAAGAGCTTGACAGAAGCTCCAGTCCTGCCGCAGGACAATAGCTTTACATATTCTGTCGTTTATCAAGCAAGTTGTTCAGGAAACTGAAGAAAAAAGCCCAACTATGTAGTGGAAAAACAGTGTGTCACCGGCGTATAAACAAGAAATATATGTTTAATTAGTGTCTGAACGAAAACCCTGAAATCCAGGTCATTGCGAGGAGGAACGACGAAGCAATCTGTTTAGTTTGTGAGGAGATTGCTTCGGCCTGCGGCCTCGCAATGACTTGGAGCACTGAGGAGATTGCTTCGGCCTGCGGCCTCGCAATGACTTGGAGCACTGAGGAGATTGCTTCGGCCTGCGGCCTCGCAATGACTTGGAGCACTGAGGAGATTGCTTCGGCCTGCGGCCTCGCAATGACTTGGAGCACTGAGGAGATTGCTTTTCCCGCCTCCGGCGGGATCGCAATGACAGAATAATGACAGCCATGAACTACGATCGAAGAATTGAGGGGATTTTAGATGAGCTGGGCGTCTCCCCCGGTGATACCGACGCTTTAGCCGGTGACGCTTCCGCCCGGCGTTTCTTTCGGGTCCACTTTTCCCGGAAGAACGGCGGGAAGACTGTTGTTCTGGTTGTCTTTCCGGACGAAGGCGGTGAAGAGGAGGTTGCCCGCTACGGACAGATGGCGGAGGAGTTGGGAGGCGCCGGGCTGCCGGTCCCGAAAGTTGAACGGAATAACCCGCAAGAAGGATACATGATTATCGAGGACTGCGGCGACGAACTCCTCCAGCACGCCATCCGGGAGAGCGATCCGCTCCCCCTCTACCAGCAGGCGATCGATTTGATTGTCCGGATGCAGGAGCGAGTCTCCCCGGAAACCGCGGAGATCAATCCACCGTTCGACGAGGAGAAATTTACCTGGGAGTTGGACTTCTTTCTGACTCATACACTGGAAGGTTACTACGGAGCAGAGATCGGCGCGAGCGCCCGCGCGGCGTTCCAAGATTTTTTCCGCGCTATCTGCCGGGAAGTTTTATCTCAGCCCCGGACCTTCTGCCACCGCGACTACCACAGCCGCAACCTCCTGCTGGAGGATGGAAAGCTGCGGATAGTCGATTTCCAGGATGGAAGGCTGGGGCCCTATACCTATGACCTGGTCTCGCTTCTGGAAGATCCTTACGCGGGGCTTGAGGACGAGCTCCGCGAGCAGCTCCGGGCGTATTATTACGTGATTCGGCCGCGAGCTTTAAAGGCGATTTTTTCGGATGATTTTAAACGGGATTATGATATGATGTCCCTTCAGCGTCTCTTGAAAGCGGCCGGTACCTTCGGCTATATGTTCATGGAGAAGGGAAAGAGATGGTACGTTGAGTATCTCCCGGCCGTCTTCCAGGCGGTAAACGAGATTCTATCGAACTATCCGGAACTCGAAGGCCTGGAAGAACTTCTTAAGAAGTATGTGAGTGTTAATCCGGGGCAGAACTGAAGTTCCGCGCTACGGATTTACGTCGAAGGAGCCTAAAAAATTTTGAAGGCAATGATCTTGACTGCGGGGGAGGGGACGCGATTGGCTCCCCTTACCGATGATTGGCCCAAAACCCTCTTCCCGGTCGGAGACCGCCCGGTCATTGCTTATCTCTTCGATCTCCTCAAACAATACGGCATCAAGGAGATTGTTCTTAACCTCCACCACCTCGGCGACCTGATCCGGGAGAACCTGGGGGACGGGAGCCGCTACTCAGTTCGGATCAGTTATTCGCCGGAAGAAGAACTGCTGGGTACCGGGGGCGGAGTCCGGCAGGCGAGCCGGTTCTGGGGGGAAGAGGATATCCTGGTCATCAACGGCGACAACCTTCTTGAACTGAATATCGAGAGACTTATCCTCTATCATCAGGCCTCTTCCGCCGCCGTTACCATGGCCCTCAAGCCGATGGGAGCCCATTCCGATTACACGCCGATCTACCTGGATCAGGATTCTAATGTCGTGGCGATCGAAGGGAAGAAGCGGTCCACTCCCGGCTACGCTTTTATCGGAGCACAGGTTATTACCCCGGCTTTTCTGAAGCAACTTCCCCGCGCCGGGCCTGCCTGCCTGATCAAGGATGGCTACCGGAAACTTCTCCGTTCCCGGAAAGATCCGGGCCAGATCAAGGGGTTTATCACTACCGGCTACTGGCGGGAGATCAGCACTTTCCAACGGTACCGGGATGCCAATAGAGACTTTCTCGGAGGCCGGTCGCCGTTTTACTTTTACCGGTGGCGGGAAGAGTTTACCCGCCGGGGGCTCCATGTAGGTAAAGACTGCCGGATTGGTCCCCGGACTAACTTTCGCGCCCCGGTCTATCTCGGAGACGGATGTGAAGTCGGCGCCGGTACTACTCTGGGATCCATGCTCCTGGTTGGGGCCCGGTCTTCAATCGGCGAGGCTTGCGGCCTCCAGGATGTCATCATCTGGCCAGACAGCAAGATCAGGAAGGGAAGTCATCTGAAAGAGGTTATTGTAACGCCGTTCGGGAAGATAAAGACCGGTTAAATTAGAAATACTATGGTTGGAAGAGAGCGTTGGAACAGTCGGTCTGCCTTTGTGATGGCGGCGATCGGAAGCGCCGTCGGACTGGGGAATATCTGGCGTTTCCCGGTCACCTGCTATAAGTACGGCGGAGGAGCCTTCTTCATCCCATACTTTATCGCGCTCTTGACCGCCGGCATCCCCTTGATGATCCTGGAGTACGGGATCGGGCAGATGATGCAGGGATCCGCTCCCCGGGCCCTCTCCCGGATAAATAAGCACACCGAGTGGGTGGGGTGGTTCTCCCTCCTGATCGGCCTGGTGATCTCCATCTATTACGCCATTATTATGGCGTACGCGGTTGAGTATCTGGTTTACGCAGTGAAGGGTTTCTTCGACGGGGGACAGATGCCCTGGTCGATGGCCTCGGAGGGCTTTACCGGGACCAGTGAAGTGACCTTCTTTACCGAGACGATCCGGAAGCACAGCTCAAAGGCCTCCGAGATGTGGCAGTTGGTCTGGCCGCTTATCGGGGGGTTGGTGGTAACCTGGGGAGCGGTCTATCTTATCCTCTGCCGGGGGGTGCGGCGAGTGGGGCGGGTGGTCATGTGGACGGTGCCGCTGCCGGTGGTGGTTCTGGGAATCCTGGCGGTCCGGGGACTGACGCTCCCCGGCGCCTCCGCGGGGATCATCTATTACCTGACCCCAAATTTTGCAGCGCTGAAGGACCCCGCTACCTGGCTGGCCGCCTACGGGCAGATCTTCTTCTCCCTTACCCTTGGCTTCGGGGTGATGATCGCCTACGCTAGTTACATGCCCCGTGACAGCGACATCACCAACAACGCCTTCATCACCTGTTTCGCCAACTGCGCGACCAGTTTCCTGGCCGGGTTCGTAGTCTTCAGCGTCCTGGGTTTTCTCGCCTACCAGAAAGGCGGGGTGGAGGTGAGCAAAGTCATCGCCGCCGGCCCGGGGCTGGTCTTTATCACCTACCCGACCGCCGTAACGCAGATGGGCCAGTTCGGATGGCTCTGGCCGCCGTTGGTCGGGGTTCTCTTCTTTGTCATGCTGCTCTTTTTAGGGATCGACTCGCTCTTCTCCCTGATCGAGGGGATCACCACCGGCCTGCGCGACCGCTACGCCTTCCTGAGCCAGAAGTTCCTCACCGCCGCGGTCAGCGGTCTATGCCTGGTGGTAGGGATCGTTTTCTTTGCCTCCCGGGCGGGGATCCACTGGCTGGATATCTTCGACCACTGGGCCAACGATTATGGCCTGGTCATCGTGGGGCTCCTGCAGTGCGTCATCGTCGGTTACTTCTTCAAGACCGACACCCTGCGGGACTATATCAACCGGGTCTCGGAGATCAAGCTCTGGGGATGGTGGGAGCTCTGTATTCGGATCATCACACCCCTGGTGCTGGGCTACTTGATCTTCTCCAACTTCATCAACGAGATGACCCGGGGGACTCTTTACGGAGCGAGCGGGACTGATTTCGACCGCTACCTCTGGGTGGCTCCGGTAACCTTTATCATTCTCTTTATCATCGCTTTAAGCCTGGCCCGTCTCTGGAAATTCCTGGTCTTGATCGGAGGAGGAGTGGTGGTATTTTTTATTACCTGGCTGATCCTTCCCGGTTCAGCCCCCCTGTCCACCTCAATCTTCTGTAGTTTGGCGGCGTCGGTTCTCTTTGGCGGCCTCGCCTTTTGCATAACCATCGCCCGCCGCGGGAAGGAGAGCAGAGGTTAGTTTTTGCCCAGAATTGTTCGGGGGCGGTCCCGGAGCGGCACCCGGGGGATCGCGCGCCACTGCTCGGTGATGGTCAGGCCGTCGGGGAGGAGGGGGGTATAGCCGATCCCCCGGAGGTTGACCAGGTGGGTCTGGTCGTTCCGGAATTTTAGGTCCATGCTGACATCACCCAGGGGGCTCCCCCCGCGCCCTATGAGCGCGATCCGCACGTTATGCTTCCCTTCCGGGGGGTAGAGACGGAGGGCCTGAATATTCCGGGGCAGAAGCAGCCAGCTTCGCAGGTCGGCGTGCTCGGACAAGACATTATAGAGGCTCATCGCCAGCTCTCCCCAACCACCCCCCTCCTTGCTGGCCGCCCGGAGAGCCACTCCCTTAACTACCGCGCGGACGATCTGACGGACGATCAAGACCGGGATCTGATCGATCAGGTTTCTGATCTGCTTGGCCTCAATGTTGCTCAGCATCCGGGTTCTCCCGGCTTCCCGGCCGTCGATATAGACCACCGCCCACTCCAGTTTAGTGGGCACGGCCTGATAGACGGGGAAGGCAACAGCCATCAACCCCCGTCCCGTCGGGATTGGAATAAATATCTCTTTCTTGACCGGGGAGAGTCCGCACTGGAAGAAGAGGATAAGGTCTCCACTGTCGGTAAGGTCGAGATTGATTGACGACGCCCGGATGTCATCGGCGCCCAGCGAGACGGCGTCGGTCCGGGCGCTCTCAAAAGAAGGGACCTGGGCGATCACTCGCCGGCAGTCGATCAGGGCCTCCGAATAACTTCCCTCCAGGTCGTAATGGAGAGCGGAGAGATAGGAGCCGAAAGCGGAGAGATAGAGATTGGTGACGCTCTCCGCCAGGGCTTGGGCGGGCCCGTAAGCTTGGAGGAGCTTACCGGTAATATCCGAGAGCTGGCTTTTTTCTATCTGCTGTTCATGGGCCGCCATCCTCGCGTCGCCGATCGCCCGCTCGTGCTCTTTCAATTCGATCTTTCGCCGTTCGTCGAGCCGCCGGATCTCGACCCCGGCCCCTTCCAGGTCGCCCAGCATCAGGTAGTTGAGGGCCTTAAAAATGTGAACCAGCATCTTCTCGAAGCCGTATCCTTTATACGCGAGCGTGGTCTCGTTGACCAGAGCGGCCCCAATCTCCGAGCTCATGTCCCGGATGCTGACACCGGGTCGGTTCTCGTAGTCCCGGATAACATCATAGGCGGTTTCGAAGTCCCGGTTGCTCCCCTCAAAGTCGCCCATGTTCTGCTTGATGGTGGCCCGCTCGAGCAGGAAGAGGAGTTGATCTCCTCCTCCTTCGCAGTCATCGGGGTCGATGGCGGCCAGCGCCTTTTCATAGTCTCCGCGAACGAAGTCGTGCTTAATCCGCGCCATCCGGTGCGGATAACTGGCACAGCCGGCCAGGAGGAGGATGAGGGGAGATACGAGGAGAATGAATTTAATTGTTTGAGAATTTCTTCTCATTATTGGTAAGCGGTGAGCGGTAAATGGTGAGCAGTAAGCGGTTGGCTGATAATGATGTCGCTAACTGCTTACCGCTAACTGCTTACCTGATGCATTTCTTCCCGCAAAGGAGGAAATGCCTTAAAACCAGTAATCGAGATGGATCGCCCCGCCGACGCTCTCGGAATAATTCAGTTCGAGGGTCGCGATCAGGTTTCGCGCCAGCTGGAGCTCAACACCCGCGTTGATGGCCGGCTTGATCTTATCCAGGTCATCATTATCGATCAGACTGGAAGAAGGATCGAGTTTAGTACCCAAGATGCCGCCTCGCAGGAAGGCTTTGAAGTCCTGGTTGATGACGCCCCGGATGACGATCTGACCCATGTAACGGTAGTGCTTGATATCGGTCTTCTCGGCAGTGTCCTTGATCTTAACGCTGGAGTAATCGGCGAAGTGAACGCTGCCGTAGATGCCGAGATCAAATGGGCCGTATCCGTATTGATAACGCATCAACCAGAAGGTTCCCCCCAGTCCGAACGCCCCGGTAGTCTTGTCGTCAAAAGGCTCGAAGGACATCCCCTCTCCGCCGCCTTCAAGAAAAAGTTCCACCCAGCGTTCATCCCGGAATCCGAGACGGGCGCCATAGTAGGTGAAGGAGATATCATCGTTGTTGATCTGGTTCTCGACCCGATACTCGAAGAAACCGCCCAGTGAGAATCCGGGGGTGACCTGGGCCGCCCCGGTGCCGGCTATGACCAGGGATAGAACCCCGGCGCCCAATATTATTGAGAACATGTTCTTTTTCATAATCAATAACCGAATCTTGGATCGGTCTTCAGCTTGCTGATCTCTTTCTCATCCGACCATTCCAGGATTCCGGTCCTCAGGTTCTTCAGGTTCATGGTGAATTTATAGTAGACTGCCTTCTTCTTGTTCCAGAACTCCTCCTTCTTCTGGCTGATCTCGGAGAGGTTGGCGGTAAGGATGAACTCGGCCCCCTCCTGGGTCCCGAACTGGGCCGCCTGGCTCTGCTTGGTCAGGCCCTGCTCCTGCTGTCTCTTGATCTCCGAGATGGTCTGCCCGTCGGTGCTCTTGTCCAGGAACCGGAACTTGCCCGAACGGATCAGCTTGGTCCGGATCGAATCGGTGACGGACTCGGTGTCGATATGCTGGGTGGTCTTGTTCTTGACCTTCTCCACCACGATAACCGGGCGCCGCTCGTTGGTGATCTGGACGATCGGCGGGAAAATAAGGAGGGAGGTTGTCATCTTGGCGGCGATCTGCTGGAGATCGGTCGCTCCGAAGTCGGTGTCGTAGACCGGCACGTCACCGGCGTCGCCGTAATCGTAAGTAGTGCTGCACCCGGCGAGGGCGGCCAGTGCCGCGATCGCCAGGAGGAGTGGAAAGCCTGTTTTTATTTTTTGCATCAATTGCCTCCTTCTCAATTATCTGGTTCTGATGTTGATCTTGAACTTTCTGGCCGCGGGATTCGGGGAGACTCCCTGGATGGTCTTGGATTCATTCCCGTACATAATGAAAGGAATCCAGGTATACGCTTCCGGGTCCAGCGCGATCCCGTCACCGTCGAACCAGGAGAACTGGTACTGATATTCTTCGGTATCGGAATATTTGGAGACCAGCGCGATATTGGCCATCAGCAGGTCACCGACGAATTTGCTGGTCAGCTCGACGATCTGAAGCCCGCGGGCGACCTTGGGGTTGTTGATGACCACATATTCGCTGTACTGGACATTCCCCTCCGCGTCCTTCATCGCCGCGGATGATCCCTCGATGCCGGCGGTGGAGGAGCAGCCGGCGAGGGTGAGGATTACCGGGAGCACGAGCAGTGCCGCCGCCCACCAAGTTGTTGCCTTCTTCATATCCGTCCTCCTTTAAAAATTTTACCAGGTTAATGGTTTCTCGCTTGAGCCGGGGGTCTCGGGACTGGACTTGAGGGGAGCCACTTCCGTCCCCGCCTTTTCCTTGCCGCCGGACCAGGTGGTCGTCTCCAGCATCTTTGGGGCTGCGGTACGCCCGGCAGCTTTTACGATGCACCCTTTTGCTATCCCCATATTTTCTCCGGTAACCTCCGCGAAGCTCTTCTTCGTGTCCCCGCGCCGGACCGTGGCCTCTCCAACAATAATCTCGTTTCGGAAGGTCTCGCCGGTATCGTCATCGATAATTTCCTGGACCGCGAAGATCTCAACCCGGACTCCGGGCTGGAAGCCGGCTTCTGTTCCCCGGTTGATCATGATCTGATTGCCCGTCATCGTCAGAACTTTGGCCGGACGGAGCAGGGCGATAACTTCCCGGCTTAACCGGGAAGCCATCTTCCGGGCCAGGGTGACCAGAACCTGATCACTTCCCTGGGCCTTCCCCACTCCCGCCATCTTAATTATCTCTACCTCGTTCAACTGGACGCTGGGAACGTCGGGGAGAAGTTCTCCGGTAGTGGTATCCACAATCTGGACCTGGACGGAGAGATAGAATTTCCGGGTCTGGGACTCCCGCCCGACGGTATAGACATCGGTGTCGGTCCGGAGCTGGAATCCATCGATCTGCGGCAGGAAAGCGTACCGGGCGCCGCTCATCTTCAAGGTCTGGGCGGCGTTTTTGTCATTGGGATCGACCGAGACGGCCGCGAAGGCCTGTTCCAGCTGGATATCTTTAATTCTTTTTCGGTTCACCAGCTGGAATACCCGGGTGGCGCTCACCGCGTTGATGAATTGGCTATCCAGGGACTGGGCCACCCGGTTCAGTTCGAGTTCGGTTCCTTCCCGGACCGCCAGTTGCCGCACCGACGACTGTACCTTCATCGCCCCGATGAACAAAGTGTCTTTTTTCCCCTGCGTTAACTGCCCACAGACAAGGGATGGGAGAAGCAACATTACGGTTGCCGCGGCCCACCCCACTCGCCTTCCGGTTGCAATGGTCTTCATTATTCTCCCTCCTCTTCAACGATAATCCGCGGGGTGTTATCTCCCACGGAGAGGCGTTCAACTTTTGAAGTGTCGATCTTGACGTAACTCGCTTCCAGTTTCTTCTTCTCGCCCTCGGCGAGCAGCCGCTTGGCATAGACTTCCGCGGCGCTCTGTTCCCGGGCGATCGCCATCGCCGTCTTGAATCCTTCCAGATCCTTGAATCGTTCGATGCCCGCGTCTGATAGTTCAAGGGTGACATTCAATTTTTGATTGGCATGGATATTGACCGGCCTCTCCCAGGTCTTGAACCACTGCTTGGTAATCCGCATCATGTGTATTCCGGGACGCGCTGCCAGCTCAACCGGTTCCAATCCGGCCGAGCCGATCGCGGCGCCGTCCAGTTCCACTGTGGCGGCATCGATACCATTGGTGACAATGGTAAAAGGGACCTCCCCGGGAAGCCTTGCTTTTGCCGTTCGGATCTCTTCCATCCGTCCCCCGATATCATCGGCCAATTTAGCCGCCGTGGCTTCAAGGAGGTTGTTAACGATATCCGAAGTTTCGATCTCCAGGTTCTCCGTCTGGGGAATCCGCTCGGTGGCCTTGACGACCTTTCCATAGACACTCCCGCCCTGGCCCGCTTCCAGTACCTTGAGAGCTACCCTGAGCGTGTAATCGGTCACCTCGTTGTCTACTCCGTAGATGGTTCCTTCTCCTTTGAACTTTTTAGTGGTATGGCCGAACGAATTGATGGCCGCGACAATCAAGTAGTCGGCTCCGATCATCTGGGCCAGCCGGAGGGCGGAGGCATCTTTAAAGGCGTCTTCGACACTGAAATTGATCTCCCCGCCGGTCAAAGCCTCGATCGTCTTCTTCGTCTCGGCGTTCAGGTCACGGGCTTCCCGAAATTTCTCCGCCACGTCCTGCTTGTCGATGATCGAGAAACCTTTTTCGGTCAGGCGGGTGGTGATCATATCGTTCAGGACGTCGATCTTGTCCTGGTAGACCTCCCCGGCCCGGTTCTGTACGAAGATGGCCGCCCTCATGCTTGTTTGGTCGGCCGTTTCCCCCTCGTTCGCTTCCAGCGGTGAAAACGACAGGGCCGCGGAACAGAGAACAAAGATCGCCGGCAATGAGATCTTCCATATCTTTTTCATTATCAACTCCTGATTTTAGTTGCGAAGAACGTCTTTAAAAATACTATTATGAAGCGGCTGTGAAGTAAAGTATTTATTTTTCACTTCTATTCGACGGGAGATTAGTGTTTTTATTCAACTCAAGCGGTGATATTCATCCAGCTGTCGCCCCGAAATTTCCAGACCATAACCAGGGCATAGAGGACCATCCCGAACCCGATACTGGCCCAGGCGCCCACCAATCCCCAGCCCAACACAATGGTCAGCAGGTAGGCCAGGGGCAACAGGAATAACCATTGAATGACGAAATCCGCTCTCATTACCCAGGGGGTCGCCCCGGCTCCTTCCAGACATTGGGCGAGAACGATCCCGATCGCGTCGAAGATCTGCACGGCCCCCAGGATGATCAGGGGTGCGAATCCTACACTGATTACCGCGAGATCCGGAGTAAAAATTGTCAGAATGGGCCGCGCGAAGATGATGAAGCAAATCCCCGACAATCCCATGAAGAGCATCCCGAAGCGGACCGAAGCCCAGCCGTATTGACGGGCGGCCTGGAACTTGTGGCCTCCCAGGGACTGCCCGATCAGGGTGGCCCCGGCGACCCCGATCCCCATCCCCGGCATAAAGGAGAAGGAGAGGATAGCCAGGAGAATGTTGCTGGCCGCGAGTTCCTTCACCCCGATCATTCCGATGATCTTCAAGAACAAGAGGAAGGAGGTAAAGATGAAGAACATTCGGGCGCCCTTGGGGAGCGAGAAGAGCACGATCTTCTTGAGGATCCCGGTATGGATGTGATCCAGCCGGAAGAATGGGTATTGGCGGAGTATCTCGTCTCTCAGGGCGCAGATCAATATGTAGACCGAACCCACCACTACGCTCAAGGTAGTAGCCAGGGCGGCCCCGGAGACCTCCATCCGGGGGAATCCCCATTTTCCGAAGATGAGAAGATAGTTGAGAAGGACATTCAAGCTTACTACCAGAATCATGTATTCCATCCGAATCCGGGTCTTCCCCACACCATCGAAGTACCCCCGGAAGGAGGTGAAGACCAGGAAGAAGAAGAGTCCGAGAAAGCGAAGCCGCACATAGTCGCTGGTCATGGCCCGGACTTCCGGATCCTTGACCAGGAAATGAATGAAAGGTAGCGCCTCGAATACCCCCAGTGAGGTCAGGAGCAGACCCAGGGGAACAGTCAGGACCAGCGAGTTGAGGAGAATGCGGCTGGCCGCCTCCCGCTTTTTCTCCCCCCAACGCCGGGAGACGATGATCTGGGTCCCGGTTCCCAGCGACTCGAAGGTGAGGGCTACCACCAGGAAGGTCATCGATCCAAGCCCGACAGCGGCCAGGGCACCGGCCCCCAGCCGGCCGACCATGGCCGCGTCCACCACATTGAGCAGGACCTGTGACATCATCCCGAGCATGACCGGGAAGGCCAGCTTGAAGACGCGCCCGGGGATAAAATTATGAAGGAGGTTTCTGGTTGGCCTGGTCATAAGGCTCTCATTAAATCAAGCTCCACCGCCTGAATGCAATAGTAAATTTGCAATTTATATTTATCTATATCACATGTTTAAGTATAGTACGTGTGCCATGAGTACGATTTACAGCAGTATTCTGAATTTGATCACCGGTGCCGCCCCTCCGGCCTCAACCGATCTGATCATGACGGCCTTCAGCGACTTCACCATCATCCTGGTCGCGGCTCTGATCGCGGCACGGCTTGCGTCATTGCTTAAGATACCGGATGTTATCCTCTTTTTAGTGGCCGGTGTCATTATAGGTCCGATGGTCCCTTTCTGGGTACCGATCGAAGAAAGCTCGAACATCAACCAGATGGTCATTATCTTCGGAGCCTCCTATATTCTATTCCAGGGCGGCCTTGACCTTAAACTTAAGACCATCATTCATTACGCCTGGATAATCGCCCTCCTGGCAATCCCCGGGGTCCTGCTCTCCACATTTTTGGTCGGGGGGGCCGCTAAGCTCATCTTTCCGATACTTCCCTGCGCGGCAGCCCTCCTGCTGGGGGTTATCCTCGCCCCCACCGATCCGGCCACACTGATACCTATTCTCAAACAGGTCCGGGTCTCGGAACGGTTGGAGGTGGTAATCGAGAGCGAGTCAGCCTTTAACGACACCACTGCCGCCGTCATATTTATCTCCATCGTCACACTGCTCCAGCAGGGACATCTCAGCCTGTTTCCGGCGGTCGGCGGGTTCCTCGGGCAGCTATTCATCGGTTTTGGGTGCGGGGCCGGCGTCGGATTGCTGGCCGGAGTCTTCATCTCCCATCGGCCGTTCGGGTTTTTCCGGGAAGTGGCCTCAATCCTGACCCTCCCGGTAGTTGCTGGTTCATATACCCTTGCCACTTGGTTGGGAGGAAGCGGATACCTTGCAACCTTCATCGCGGGGGTATTCCTGGGAAACTGCCGGGAGTTGATGCCGTCCTACTTCGACCGGAAGAAAGGACTGAACCTGGAGATCTTCAGCATGGACCTGGCGGTGATCTGCCGGATGATGATATTCGTAATCCTCGGCAGCCAGATTGATTTTTTGGCGGTCAGAGAGTACCTGCTTCCCGGCCTCGTTCTGATGGCCGTCTTTATCTTCATCAGCCGGCCGGCGGTGGTCTTTCTCTTCTTCGGGCTTGACCGAAAGAAGGGATGGACGATCAAGGAGAAGCTCTTCTTGAGCTGGGTGAGGGAGACCGGGGTCATGCCGGCCGCCCTGGCCGGAGCGTTAGCATCGATCTCTCTCAATTTTTCGGGCCGGATGGGAGGAATATATGATGAATTTGTTCAAGCCATCGTATTTATGGCTATCCTCGTGACTTTGCTCGTCCAGGCCATGTCGACACCCTGGCTGGCCCGAAAACTTAAATTAATCAGAGAAAACGAGAATGAAGGAGCATGAGATGACGGAACTAAAAAACCTCGAACAGACGCCGGAGCCGGTTGCTCGGAAGCTTCGCCCCTACATGGAGAAGATGATCGAGCTCCAGGGAGATAACCTCATATCGGCGATGATATACGGCAGCGCGACCGGCGAAGACTACTCGAAAAAAAGCTCCGATATTAATCTTCTGATGATCTGCCGGGAGGTAAACCTGCCGGACCTTCAGAAATGTCTGAAGCTGGTGCATAAAGGAATGCGGGAGGGAATTTCCGCGCCACTTTTTCTGACCCGCCGGTATATCGAGACCTCCGCCGATGTTTTTCCGGTCGAGTTTCTTGAAATCCAGGATAATAATGTGGTCCTTTATGGCGAAGATCTGCTCTCCGGAATCACGATTGATCTGAAGAACCTTCGTCATCAGTGTGAGGAACAGATCAAGGGAAAACTGGTCCGGATCCGGCAGGCTTACCTGGAAGTGGGGTTGAAAGGGGCCGGGGTTGAAGCTCTCCTCAAGAGATCACTGTCGAGTTTGATGCCGGTCTTCAAAAACATCCTCCGGCTCCGGGGAGAGTCCCCTCCGGGGAAGAAGGAAGAGATTCTTAAGAAGCTGGCCGGGGTTTTCGACATTGAGGAAGATCTCTTTCTGAAAATTTTAAGAGATAAGCGCGATGACGAGAAGATTGGGGGAGAGGAGGCGGTGGTCTATCTGAACCGTTACCTCCTCCAGCTTGAAAAACTGGCCGATGCGGTGGACCGGATCTCATCATGAAACGATTTGTAATATTAATATTATTGTTAAACGGAATTGTCGGGTTGTTTTCGTCCGTCCGTGCAATCGCGCAGGAAGCGGACTACCCCTCCCGGCCCAGTGTTCCGATCAATGACTTTGGCAATCTTCTCTCCCCCCAAAATGAGGCCCGGCTGGACAGGCTGAGCCGGGACCTCTTGGATCGGACCGGCGCCGCGGTGGTGGTGGCCACGGTGGAGACAATCGCTCCCGAGACTATCGAGGAGTACGCCACCAAGCTCTTCGAGAGGTGGGGGATCGGCCGGAAGGGAAAAGATGAAGGGGTCCTGATCCTGGTGGCGGTCAAGGAGAGGAAGGTCCGGATCGAGGTGGGTTATGGGTTGGAAGGGACTATCCCCGACGCGAAGGCTTCCCGGATCATCAGGCAGATAATGCTCCCCGATTTCAGGAAGGGGAATTTCGGGACGGGGATCGTCCTCGGAACCCAGGCCATTGCCGGGCTGATCGCGGAAGAAGTCGGAGTGGAGATAGAAGGAGTGGACCGGAAGGCCATTGAGGCCGGAACGACCCGGAAACGTTCCAGAGCGCCGAAGGCCCTGGGGATATTCATTGTCATCCTGATCTTCGCTCTGATCACGATTATTCGCTCGGTGGGCTCGGGGCGCGGCCGTGGCTCCGGATAT
>Ga0307928_10001156_pt1 | contig 19978 bp, 24 predicted proteins | sample AceLakmetagen232_FD_201815 | JGI IMG/M metagenome (GOLD analysis project Ga0307928, IMG submission 201815) | Saline water microbial communities from Ace Lake, Antarctica - #232 | ecosystem: Environmental > Aquatic > Non-marine Saline and Alkaline > Saline | place: Antarctica: Ace Lake... | reverse complement strand
CCCCTTCGCAATTTTTCCCGAATTTTTTTCTAATAGTTTCGTAGCCGTAAAAGAGAAAATCGACCCCCCTAGAAAGTTACTAGACAAACAGATAAAGGAGAACTTTCCTAGAAACTTTCTAGGGGTTTCTCTTTTACGGACTAACGAGGAAAGCACAAAAAGCCGACCCCTCGTGTTTTACACTCGGTTTTTGTGCTCTCCTCTTGACCTTTAAGAGAAAAAAACTCAGAAAAAACCGCTCAGGTTGACTTTCTGCCACAAAATTGTTTCAATTCTCCGCCACAAAACAAAAATCTATTCTTGTCAAGAGAATTATTCGTTCAAAAGTTATCCACAAGTTATCCACAGTTTATCCACAGTTTATCCACACCCTCAAAAACGCCGTCAAAGCCCAAAAAATCAATCGCTCGTCAATTTCAAGGGCATTAAAACGGAATCCGACCCGTATCTCACAGCAACATGTGATAGCTCACACAGCAACACTAATAAGAAGAGTATAAGAATATTATAATAATAAAGCATAACTTTAATTTTAAAATAAAATACTCTTAGAAATAAGAGTAAGTTTTAAGAAAGAAGAGAGAATTTCTTTTAATAGGTGCTTTATTGTTTTTAATATGTTCTGTCTAATCACATGACAATGGGTGAGAGATAGTTCCTTTAAGAAATGAGTTACCCCTCACCTTTCAAATTATAGTTCGTTAGGAGCGATTCTCGTGCGTTATTCATTTTGCCAATCGGGTTTGTATACATTGTGCCTACCTGTTCTATACCATGAAACATATCCAAGAGATCTCAACTTATTCAAAGACCTAACAACGGTGGCTCTTGAACAGCCCGCTTCTTGTGAAATAAGAGGGATACTTGGGAAACAATAATCGTTATTGAATTGATATTTTTTAAGAACAATTAAAACCATTCTGTCATAAATGTTTAACCGTTCATCATAAAAAATAATATTGGGTGTTTTTGTAAAGCCGTTAGTGTTACGGCTTTTTTTAGTCCTCGATATTTTAGCCATACTCTTTTGCGTTTATCCTCTTTACTTCTCCCATTATAGCCGTTAAAATGATATTATGGAAGTGGACAACTTTCATCCCGCAAGAAAAAGGAAAAATGATTGGGCTCTTCTATTTGTATTAAAATTAAAATGAGCACGCTTTCAGAAAAGTTCAGACCGATTGATGTTATTGCAATCATAGTTATCATTGGTGGGTTAATACTGAAGTTCGTCGGATGTAATGGGACAGTTTCGACAATTCTAACCACAACAGTTCTTGCGTATTTTGGTCAAGAGATTGTAGTAGAGAAAATTGCAAAACCTCTTATTGAAAAAAAAAAGACGAAATGAAACAGCATATTCCAATTCCCGAGGGTAAAGAAGTAGAGCCTTTTATTCGGGAAATAGCAAAAGAAGAGGGAGTTGATCCCTCTCTTGCTGTTAGGGTAGCCGAAGCAGAAAGCACATTACAACCGATGGCGGTTAATGTGAACACTAACGGGTCAATCGACAGGGGACTTTATCAGTTCAATGACAAGTTCCACCCCGAAATAACTGATGAGTGTGCTTACACCGTTGAGTGTGCTACTCGTGCTTTTTGCAAGGCGGTAAAAGAGGGTCACCTCTCTTGGTGGAATGCTTCAAAAGAGAAGTGGGAAGAATAAACTTATCCACACTTGCACAGGTTATTTATTGAAGTATAATTAGTTATTACAGCTTACAGGTCGGCAAAATTTGTATCGAGGATTAAAAGCGGGTGCTTCGGCCACCTTTCTGTTCCCACAGAAAGGGTCCTCGATAGGCACTCGCTTTTAATATAACCATGTCAATAAAAGGTCCATTCGTAGCGAAACTTTGGACAGGGGAAATTAGAGACCAGAAAATTATAGTTAAGTTTTCTGATCACTATAATGGAAGTACGGACAAGTCGTATGTGGGTTTTAGATTTGAACCAGAGGGCAAAGAAATGATTATTTATTTTTCTTACAACACCCTTTATCAAATGTATAAAACCACGCTCATGAATAAAATTGTAAAGAAAATGAGATAAAAAAACATGAGAAAACCGAAGTTTGACGATTCTATTTATTACTTGATTGCGGTGCTAATGATTATGATAGCATGGCTATTACTTGTTTAATTTAAAAAATATGACAACGCTATTACAGCAACTTCTAACCAGTATGGTCGGAGTTATCGCCGAATATCACAAAGGGACAATTACAACAGAAGATGAGTTTTATTCTCAGCTTGTACCTGCTATGATTGCGGTACAAGAAGAGATTACTAGAGATAGGGATATAATGAGAAAAGTCAAGTAGGTATTTTATGAGTGGTTTGTAGGACTAAAAAGCCCCCCAATCAAGGAGGGCTTTTTTGCTTGCGGGTAGGTATTATTTTTTGTACTTCAAAATAAGGTCAATGGCGGGGCTTTCTATAAAGTCTTTTAAGAGGGTAGCGTTTTGTGTTATACAATGCCCACCAATGCCGTGTTTTGAGGGTGAATAAAGGGTTGGTCTTATAACAAAATCCATATCTTCTTTTGCGTAACCGTCATTATAAGTTTGATTAAAATGTGTCATTACCCTACCAAACTCTACGCCCGCCTTGTCGCACATTTTCTGAACTTCGCCATGATAGGCGATACAAAGACCGTAATAAGTGGTACTAACTAGCTTTCCTAATTCTGTTGTTTTAGAACGAAGAAAAACCTCTGTCTTTATTCCTAACGAGTTTAAGTGCACTTGGGCAATAAGTCCGTCTTGAATATCGTCAGCACCAATATATTTCACGAAAGACTTAATTTGTTTATATAAGAACGGGTGAACTCCCCTGATTGGGCTGTGAATAATATGTCCGCCGATTTCTTCAGTTGTGCCAACGGGAACAGTTGAGTGAATTATAGTTACGACGGGCTGAGTATTTTCAATTTCTGCTTTAACTGTTTCAACAAAGTTTTTGCTATAAGGAATACAAATATGAAGAATATCTAGTTTTCCAAGAGGCTCTTTTGTGGTCGTATCTTTTAGTCTAGGGTTTTTGTAGAAGTGAGCGATCGCTTTTCCCACTTCACCAAAACCCAAAATTCCAACAGTTTCCTTTTCCATTTATTTAAGAATTACAATTAAGAACTTTTTGTTTAATTGCCGTTGAACTTTGCCCGTGGTAATAAGGAGTTACAATTATTTTTCCGCCGTAAGCCTCGACTTGTCTATTAGCGGGTTGTTCTTTATGGTCACTACTTTCCATTAACACATGAGGTTTTATCTTTTTAATATTGTCTAGTGGCGAATATGTTTCTTGAGCGATAACTTCATCAACAATCCCCAGTGCTTCAATAGTTTCCATTCGTTCTTCAAAAGAAATAATGGGCTTTTCTTTTTTTTCTTCCGTTGCTTTATCTGTTAAAACACCTACGATCAAATAGTTTCCCTGTTTCTTTGCGTTCTGTAAGTGTCTCAAGTGTCCAATGTGAAGAATATCCCCAACAATATAAGCATAAACTATTTTTCTTTCCCATATTCTTTCGTAGAAGTAATACATGATTAACTTAGAGAAAATATAAGTTAGAGTAATTGCTGTCATTTGCTTTATTTCTCCCGTTATTGAATAAGTAATAAAGCCAAGAATCACGTTACCTAAGATTATTTCGTAAGTGAGGGCCTTGAAAATTCTTTTAAATTTTGTTCTAGCCCGAACCCATATTCTTTCGTGTAGATAAAAAACTACAAGAAAGGTAGCGTGGTGAATTACGGTAATTAGAGAAGTTTGAACAAGGCTTCGAGTAAATATCCAAGTAATAAGGGCTAACCAAAAAACCCCGATTATTCGCCAAACAAGGCTTTTTAGCATTGACCTTTTATGTGTTTCGTTCTTCATTTTTTTAAAGAAAACAATAAAAGAAAGACAAATTAAATTGTGTTTAAAATTGACTTGGCTTCATTGATAAGGCTTTTTATTTTCTTAATTTTTTCATGCTTAACTGAATCTTCGTCTGTTTCTAAATAACCAACCAACCAATCTATCAGGTTTTTGCCCGGGCAAAGTGTTTTTGCCCCTGCAACAGAACCGTGTCCCAAAACGTTATCTTTAGGAATATTGTATTCGTTTCTTAACACTTTAATTACAGAGAGCAAAGACCCTAACTGTTCTTCTGTTGGCTTTTCTTTTTCAAAATTACCAGTTAAACAAATACCGATTGAGCGGTAATTCATGTTATCGGCTCTACAATGTGCTCCGACCGTTTTCTCTTTTCTCCCGTCATACGTTGTCCCGTCTGCGGTGATAAAATAATGATAAGCTATATCTCCCCAACCCTTAGAGATGTGATAATTTTTTACTGCCTGAAAAGTTGTTTTATCTCTTAGTGTTGCGGTGTGGTGAATAATAAGATATTTTGGTTCGTTCATTTTTTTAAACACAAATACTTATCCCGTTATATTTTGTAATTAGGTCGCAAAGAGGGATTATCTATGCGATCTAAGAAGTTCCATTTTTCGATGGGAGTTTCCCATTGTTTCCCGTAACGTTCTTTTAAAAACATTTTACTTAGAGCGGGAATATTAAAGGTTTCTTCTAAATAAAGGATATTGGTATATCTCTCAAAGATTTTTCGGGAATAAACATAAGAGGTATATTCTTTATTGCCTGCGGGGCTTGTTGGTCTTTTAGATGAACAAAAGAAAGCATTTTCACCTTTTTTATAGATAAACAGTAAGTCAACGTGGTGGTCGCCTTTTCTAAATTGTAATGCCCTAACTTTCCCTTTATATGTGTAGTGATTTTTTACATTTTCCGTAAAGCCGTTTTCTTTAAATGCTTCAACAATTTCGCTTGTTCTGTGTTGGTATTTGCTTTCAATTCCAAGGTCAGAGTCAACTTTGTTATGTTCTATCTTTCCTTTGCCTCTCACCGCTTCAAGGAGATTTCCGTTCATAAGAAAACAAGGAACATTAAGCTCTCCAAGGATTCTTTTTGCTTGTATTATTTCGGGCTTATAACAAACAAGCATTTTACTTGTTCTGTCTAGTGCGGGCTTGTAAAAAACATTGTAATAACTTTTTAAATAATCTATTGTTTTTTGTTGAGGTCCTGCGTGCAATTCCATAGAGATTTGATCTACCTTTTCAAAGGGAATCTCTGTTATAAATTCATACCCTGCACCCTCACAATCAATTTTCAAGAAGTCACAATGAGATATATTCTCGAAAACATGGGCAATAGAAACACATCCAATCGTCTGTTTCTTTCCGTCTTGTCTTTCAAAGCTTCCCGCTCCCGAGTTTCCTATTCTTGAATATAAGGTTCTTTTCCCCTCGTTTCCTACGGCATTTTTAATACAATGCACTTTTTCTGAAAAGCCGTTTTTATTAACATTTTCAACAAGAAGATTAAAGTTTTCTTCTTCTGGCTCAAAAGCAAAGACTTCTGCTCCTCTTTTTGCACACAAAAGAGAAGTCCCGCCTATGTGTGCCCCTATGTCCACAACAACTTTAGGGTTCTTAGGCACTCTGTAAGAATCGCCTATTAGTTCTGTCGATAAAATCTGCCTGTCAAACTCATTATCTCTCACCTTGAAAGTAAGACCTTTCAATTTTTCTATGTTATCACTCAATACCCACCAATCTTTTTTACGGAGCAAAGAAAAAGCTTTTTCTTTATCTAGGTTTTTCCATTGGTCCTTGTTGTCAACAAAAGAAGTCGTCGTTCTGTCAATTTTTATCATTTTCATGTCGTGCTTCATTCTTGCTATATAGCAAAGGTAAAGGTCTTCTACTTTTGCAAAATCCTCGGGGATCTCTTGCAAAAGAGGTTCTTTATCAATTATTTCCCTATCTAAAACCATTGCTTTTGTGGCGACGTAATCAACTTCTTGTCCATAAGAAGCCCCTGTGCTTTTCCAATAGCTTTCTTTTTTGAACGTTCTTGTAAACCAACCCAAAATATATTTTGGTCCATATTTCATATATTCCTTATAGTGATATTCTACAAAGTCGGGGGATAAATCTTCGTCATCATCAAAGAATATAATTGGGTTGCCGAGTGTTTTTTTCGCCAATCTAAACCTTGCTTGCGAGCCGATATTCTTTTCAGATTCTATCACCTGTATTTTTTCTTCAGGAAAGTTTTTGATGTCTAGTTTTTTACCGCTATTATTCCATAAGTTAAGTTTAAAGTTTTGAACAGTTTGTGCCTTTAATTGTTCTAGTATTTTTGGGACCCTCTCTGCTCTAGCATAAACACAACAGCATAATTCTATCGTTTTATCTATATTGAGGGGGCTTGTTTTTTCGCTCGCCAAGTGTTTTAATACTGCGATTCTTGCTTCTGGCAAAAGAGGGGACATTGACTGTCTGTTAATTTCTAGGGCACGACTCCACGCTATCTTTGCCTTTTCCATTTGGTTTAACTGAAAAAAGCACAAACCAACAAAATCCCAAGTTTGTGCATCGTTTCTAATAACAGGGTTAAACCTAAAGTCCGTTGTGTTAATCTTAAAACTATCAATAAGGTGTTCGGCTGACTCGTCGTGTTTGCCCAAAAACGCATAAGTAGCCCCTTTCATTTTTGCCGTTTCCCAACGGTCGGGCATGATTTCTTCCGCTTTTTTTATCTGATTTAGTGCTTTCAAGTGTTTTCCAATTTCGTTATAACAAATGCAAGCATGGTATCTAGCTAACCATGCTTGATCCTTAGATTTTGAGTATTTTCCGCACCTTTTATAATAATAAGTAGCTTTCTTAAACTTGCTCGAGTCAAGACACAAGTTTCCCATATAGAAGTTTGCTCGTGAATTTCTTTTATCTCTCTTTGCATCTTTTCCTAAGTTTTCGTTTAACATCCTTTCTCTTTGTTTCTTTCTTTCTTCTTTAGCTTCTTCTGCTTGTCCGTTTACTCTGTCATGAACAATCATAAAATCAGAGTATTTTAAGTTTTTCTTGGTTTTAGGGGTGTTGTGGACTTTGTGTTGCCATTGAACCTCTTTTTTAATTATTCGTGGGAAGTAGAAAGTAAAACCGTTCTCCATCCTAATTCTAACGAATAAGCCGTCATAGTCCTTTTTAAGCACTTTTCTTAAACCCTTATATTCTTCCACGAACTCGTGACCGTCTAAGTGCAAAACCCATTTTGTTTTTGCGTAATTTTGAACAAAGTTTCTTGCTTCTGCAAAACTATCTTGCCAAGTGTGCATGATAACTTTGTCAGCAAATTTCTTAGCAACACCCAATGTGTCGTCAGAACATTTATCGTCAACAGCAACAATAACTTCTTTAACAAAAGAACGGCAAGAGGAGATTGCTTTCTCTAGTCCCACTTCCTCATTTTTAGCAACAATAACTAAAGTGAGGTCGTTTTGCTTGGTCTTATTTTTTCCCATTTTAATAAAGACACAATTAAGTTTTCTAATATTTAAAAATGATTGTAAAATGAAAACCCCCTTTATAGCTCAGGGGGTTTTCGTGTCCTACCGCAAGAAACGGGTTCGCCTAGGCTGCGGCGAAGTCTGCCGTAAACTCGGCTATGTTGGCGGTTGACCAACTTGCAAGAGCGATAGAGTAAGGACTCCCCGTGAATCCCATAGCAATGTTTGCTTTTGCTAAGAGGTAAATACCAAGAGCTTTGTTAAACTCGGCAATACTTGCGTAAGTAAGGTCGAAAGCAGTGATGACCAAGTCATCCGCTGCACTTAGGAATACACTATAACGAGTGTGCCCTGTCAATTCGGCGAGCATTGCAACATAAGCCGCGGTAAATGTTGCCCCTGTGCCAGCTAAGTAATTATCCCTAATATATTGAACCAAGTAAGATTGTTTTGATTGCTGGTCTGGGATCAATTCCAAAGTTTTAAGTTGCGTGTGAATAGCACTGTCTACACCGACTTTTCCACAACCTCTTCCTAGCCCACCAAGAACGACTCTAACGTCGCCTTGATTTGCTGATTGAGGGTTAGCGGGTTTCAACCATTGCCTTACTGTTTTAATTCCTTTCCAACCAATGAAAACTAATGCACTTCCTAATTTACCTCTCGCATCCAACGAGAAGAGAGGTCCAGTTAGTTTAGCCATAAGGTTTTTCTTTCAATTACAGTTTTTCTGCTTATCCGACTTTTTAATGAGAAGATAAGTATTTTTGTATACACAGATTATATCCCGAGAGATTTTTATGTGCAACATTTTTATTATATTCTTCTTTCTGTTCTTCTGTCAAGCCTTGCCAAAAAGAAACTGCATCGGCGAACGTGCTACGATTTGCTTGTTGAGGTACTGTCCTTGGGTTAGAGGGAATATAGAATTTACTCCTTACTGTAATTCGCCCATTGATTCCTTTACGTTTTTGATATATCCCGTAAAACTCTTTACATCCTGCGTATTTGTGTTTTCCCATTATTGTTGTTCCAAAATATAACAATCCGTAATGCACTTCTGTTTCGCCATAAAAAGCTTGTGCATACCTTTTTTCGCCGTGGAGAGTGGCTTTTCCGAGTTTCTTTGTTGCCCCTAAAGCAAAAGGTGGGTCAATTTTATCTACAACGACCATAGGTTTAAGAAATATTGATTTAATCTTTCTATCGTAGGGGGATCAACAAGTATTATCGAAACTTCAAAATTTATAGTAAAAGCGTTCATTGTGTAATTATGACTTCCAAGAATAGCTACCTTGTTGTCTATTAACATTAACTTGGTGTGGAGAAGTTTTCTTGAGTGCAATCTTTTCGTTTTAATGCCAAGTCCTGATAATAGTTTTTGAGTTTGTTTCGAGTTAGTAAGAACACGAACCCTTATTCCTCGTTTATAACAGTCCACGATAGCATTGTTGAATTTTTGGATGGCCGAACCGATTTGGTCGGGATACCATCGCCAGTCAAAAACTACAATGTCGATAGATTTTTTTGCGTGCTTTATTATCGGAGTAACAACTTGAGGGAAAGTTTTCCCAATTAAGGGTCGAGTCGTTTGTTGGTCCATTGTTATTCTTTACTATTTAGGGGTGCTATACAAAACGTCAGAAACGTATATTTTTTTAATTGCCGTGGCTTCGGTTTTAATCTCGTAAAGAAAGAGTCCGTCATTGTTGTCTGTTGGTAGGCTAGAGTCAAAGGTTTTCTTCAATGTGCCGTTAATGTAAAACTTCAACGTTCCCGCACTTTCATCATAAACTATTCTGTAAACGTTCCAGCTCGTGAGAGTAATTCCCGTAATTTCAAAAGTAGTATAAACAAACCCCGAACCCGAGTCCGTTGCATGATAACAATATAATGTGCCGTCTTGAATTTTAAAGCCCGCCCCCGAGAAACCGCCTAAGTCATCAGAACCACCAAGACCAAAATATACAAGTTGGTCTGTTATTTGTGCCAACCTAACCGTACTTTGATAAAACATGTCCTTGTCCCAATCAACACCCACCCAATAAGAGGGTGCACTGTCTATCTCTGCTATATTATTAAGAACCGCAGTTGTGGCAATAGATACACAGCTTAAATCTTGGGAGATTGTCCCTGTTTCGTACCAACCATCCATACTTTCAAAAGACGAAACAATTATTCTTTTGTCTGCCGTCAGTTTTTGAAGAATAATAGCCCCGTCAACAACCTTATCCTCAACAATAGAATCCGCCAAATGGTCTATTGTTTCGCTTTGCTTATGAACATATAGAGATTGCCCCGCCTCAATATGTGCATCAGAGTCGGCTAAGTGAACATCTATTAAGCGAGCGATTGCTTCTTCTATCGTTTCGTTATCGTCTTGTCCTTTTGATAAACTACCCCATGTAACGACTGTCATGATAGTTAGAAAAATACAGATCAATAAAATAAAAAAGTATTTTACTTTTGTTTTTATTTTGTTCATAAACATGATAACACATTTTGTTGACGAATAAGAATTAAAACGGTCCACCAAACTTATCTCTTTGGTATTCCACGTCTATATTTAAAAGAATAATCTCGTTGTCAACTTCTAAAGAAGAGGCGGCGATTCTTCTTAATCGGCAAGCAATAATATTCCCTCCCTCGATTTCGTTGCCCTCGCCGTCAATATCATAGTCAATGGTATGGGTTGCGTGGTATTCGTCATATTGTGTATTTCTGTTAGTTAGTATTGTTGTTTCTACGTCTACGTCGTTTGATGTTATAGGGATTACTTCTTCGTGTTTGGTGTTCTCCCATGACAATTTTAACTGAAACTTGTCGCCCACATCTTCGGCTCCAGAAAGGCACACATGAATTTTAACCCGAATGTTGCTTGTTCCATCCCAACGTTCTGGCACTTTGTGTTTAAAAAATATTTCTTCATTGTCGCTGTTATATATGGGCAAACTCCACCCAAAAAAGATTCCTACTTGAACCGCGTCGGGCACTTCATTCTTTTTTATATGATTAACATTTACTGTCGGGCGGACAGTCAATTTTTTTGGGCTTAAAAAAGTTTCAAGGGCAACAACTTCGTCATCAAGCCCGCTTACATCTTCTGCGAATAGACGAGTCTTTAGATCCTCGTCATAAATCTCGCCTGCTTTATTTTCTTTTGTTCTGGGGTCATATACCCCGCTTGGAAAATCAGCCATAATTTTTGTTATTTAACGAATATATTGTGTAATAATATGGGAGTTAAAATATATCTTTCCATGAGTCCCCTATATTTATCTTCATAGCGGTTATAGCTTTCCACGAGTCCCCTATATTTATCTTCATAGCGGTTATAGCTTTCCAAGCATCACTTATATTTATCTGAGTATTGGTCCCCGTGGATGGTATCAGGTCTGCATCATAAATCAATCTAATTGACATTCCATACACTCTATAAAAAGCATAGGTATCAACGCCAGCACTATTGAAAGTGAGATATACAGAGTTTGTTCCGCTTGTTGTGCTACTCCAATAAAGCCCGTTTGTGGTCAAATACACGAGGGTTCCTCGATAATCTCTCGTGCCCGCTAATGTAAGTATTAGGTCGCTACCAAAAGCACCGTCGTCATCTGCCGTGTCCCAAGTGGCAAACTCGGCTTCCCACTCTGATTCAGTTGGAAGTCTATACCCCAAGACCTTGGCAGAAGCTATAAGGTTGTCATAATCGTCAGGGTTCCATAGGTCATCATTTTGTCCACTTCTCCAATCAAAAGGAGCTACATAAACGGAAATAAAATCGTCGTGTCCAGGGTCATCCGTGGTGCTTAATGTCCAAGTAAGACCGCTATTGTAAGCTTGGTGTCCGTCGTCGAGTCTGCCCCATTGCATATAGTCGCCCGTGCCGTCAAAGTCAGTTTTAGAAGTAGGTATTTTGCTTGCTCCCAAGTTTCTATCTAGCCATTTCTCGCTAGTTGTGGAATTAGTTACTTCTCCGTAAGTTACAGAACTTCCTCGATAAGTAAATGTTATAGATGAGCTTCCTAGCTTGATTTGAGATATTTGGTGATAATGACTGCTCGTTTTAATTTCTTTTACGGTCGTCGCTGTCAAGGTAATTTGATTTGATTGACCAATATCTATCCAATTATGCGGAGAGATTGGTCTTGTTTTTGTGTCGTCTAGGGTTCCTTTTGCTGAAGTTATTGGAATACTTATTAGATCATTTTTAAGTTCATCGAGTCCTGTTTGTGTAATATCTTTACCTTTAAATCTATAACTAGCATTAAAGTCTGTAATTCTATTATCTCTTATAATGTAAGTTAAGTCGTTTGGTTTAACTATAAACTTAATCTTAATTCTTTTTGAAAATACTCCTTGCTTTTCTAGGCTCTCTTCGCTTATCGTTTCAATATCACAAACCCAAGAGGGAATCCAAACGTCTTTAAGCTCCTTTGCCCTTTCTCCTGTTTTTATATTTACATCTCTTATTTGTTCCCTTTTTTCTATCGTATTTGAGAGCCGAAAAGAAATACGCTCAGAAAAAATACGCATACCCGACGGCTTTCCCTTTCTATCTTTTGTGCCCTCGCACCAAGACGGTCTATTTAGTTGTTTAATTTTATCCATTTATTATACCGTATATTGAGCATAAATTGTGCCCTCTGTCGTTCCCGAAGCCGTTGGCGGTGTTGCTGATGTTCCGTAGCATATATTACCAACTTGGTCAGTTGTAGCAGTCCCATGGTCCTTAGCTACTGCTCCCGTTCCAAGAGAAGTATCTGAACCCGCGGCATGAAGAGCCGATTTTTGTGCATCCGTTACATAATTATCGTCACCCCCAAGAACCGATGCGTAAAGTGTGTCAAAATAAGTTTTGAGAGTTGCTTTTATGTTTGTCCAAGATAATTTTTTTAATATCTTTGAGGCTGCACTATCCATTAAGCCAACCATATCGGCATCAACAGGGGTCGTTTTTGCATCCGCTCCGTCTATTAAACTTCCTATGGTCGTGGTCGTTTCGTCTCCGCTGTTCTCTCCCGACAAGTTGCCTATGTCTGTTTTCTCGTCATCCGTCACATAATTATCATCATCACCTAAAGAGGGAGCTTTTCCGTCTAGTTGGTCTTGGGCATCCGAACTTAGGTTTTCAATGTATTCATATTTGGTGTTTGTCCTTAGATCATTTTCAATGGCGACTACCTCGGCATCAAGTTTTGAAATATCTTCCGCAAAACTAACGGTCGTTTTGAGTGGGGCATATACAACACCCGCTTTATTTTCTTTCGTTCGAGGGTCGTAAGTTGCTTCTGGGTAGTCCGCCATATTTTTGTAATAAGCTTAATTAAAGTAACTTGGTGCGTTTCCTATTTTAGTCCTAAAAATTTAGCTACTGATAACAGTTTTGTAATAAAATTACCTATTGTTTCAGCACCCTTTAAATTTTCAACAGGAATAGTCCAAACATCTATTGCTGATAAATTAGTAGCAATACTTGGCGTAACTGGTAACCCTTTTGCCCAATCATCTAGCCCTCCTAAATTTAATTGATGTCCCGCTGGATAAAGAACGCTCATGTCGTCAAAGTAAACATAAGCACTTGTTGTAGTCTGGTCCGTCATTGTTGAAACCTTTACAGTTATTTCTCCAAAAGCTGTTATTGGGGTGAATGATACTACTAATAGTTGCCAGTCCGTAGATTCAATGGCCGTTGCAGAAGCAACTGTTCCATTATCATAAGTTATTTCTAGTTTTGGCAAAGCGTGTGTTGCTGAATAATAATCTGCATTATTTATTTTACACCAAATAGCCACAGCCATAGACTTATCTTTAATATCTGAAGTAGGCACACTTTGTTTCCATATTAACGGACTTGTGTCGCTAAGAGATTCAAACCTTATAGCATATTTTCCCGTACCAGAAGTGTGAACAGTTGTGTCCACCAAACCATCCCCTGTTGAAGAAAAGATGCCTTGGGCGTCATGGGTTACGTGGTAACCTATTGTTCCATTATTCGTAATACTTAATCTGCTTCCAGAAATTGCAGAACCTTGTGCCCCTCTTAAAACAACTAACTCTCTACTAGGACTATCTACAATAACATTATTATAATAATAAGAAGCGTCTCCAAAAAGAAGGTCATATGGGTTAGGGAGAACTGTTCCGAAGATCCAATCCTTTAAAACTAACCCAGTATTTATACCAACATCCACCCCGCTAGTGCCGTTTGCTTCCAATGTGTTTCCTGAATTTTCTCCGCTTCCGTCGTTATAATAATTAGCAAACTGAGGAGCCCCAGGACTGTAACCTAACCCAAAAATAGAATTGTCTGTGAAAATAGGATTTGTTCCTCCTATGTAAATTAAATTGAGATACCCCTCTATTGTGTTGTTATCTATTTTAACTCTAAATGTTGAAGCACAAGCACCCGCTTGTGAATAATAAATGTGGTTATTGTTTTGTATAGTATATAATCCCGAAGCCTCCCATGGTGTCCCTCCTGTCCAATCGTAACCGTAATTTACAGAATTACCATCAGACCAAAGGTGCATATAGTTAGTTATTGAATTAGTAAAACTTGCTCCTTTAGCTGGTGCAAACATTTCAAAAAAACAATGATTCCAAAAGTTTTGGTCCAAAGACCACGTAGAAGTATAAATTGCATTATCTTTTGGTTTACTGACAGTGTACCAATTTATATAATCAAACAAAACTCCCGAGATAATCATGTTCGATGGTTGGTGAAAATAAGTAGAAGAATAACTTGTTGTATTGTCTTGTTGCATGTGTATTCCGTAACCCTCTTTAATCGCAACAGTTCCACCGTCATATCTTATTGAAGCCGTGATAGCAGAAGTCAAATTTATTGTTGTTCCAACAACACTATCTATTGTATAAAACTTATCTTCTCTTTGATTTTGCCCTCCTATTATTATTGTCTCTCCTGCTTTCCAATCTACTGAATCATTAACTATTAGGGCTGTTGATCCGATAGCAACATTTCCATTTAAAGTCGTTTTTCTAAAAGTAGGAATTTCTCCATACATATAAATTCCTCCACCTCTCATGTAATACTGTAGTCCTTTATAACCAAAACCAGAATAACCAGCAGTTCCAACATTTGGAGTTCTTTTACAAGTTATTATGGCTTGTTTTGCATATGGAATAGGGTTGATGGAGGACCCTATTTTAATAGAAGTTCTGGGTGCGTGAAACAATCCTCCATTAATAGTCATAGTGTAAGAAGCTAAGGGGGTATTCTCCCACTCAATCCTTGTGTCGTCGTCTGGGTCGTCTCCTGTAAGCATTACTCCCCAAACCCCATACGTAGTATATGAAGTTCCGAGAGTTGCACCAAATTCACAAGTTTGGTCTATCGTTACTTTGTCCTTAAAAATTACTGTGTCTAGGTCTGTAAAAGACTTTTTATTATCACACCAAGTCGCATAGCATAGAGTTGAATTGTTTGCACTACATCTAAAAGCTGGGTAACCAAACAAAGTAGGGGAGTTTACTGTCCATTCTGCACACATAGTAAACTGATATTTATTTGAATCAGTTGTGACCGCTGGTTTTGTGGTAAAGATAAAAGGATATGCAAAATTATGACACCCTCCGTTATAGTCATCCGCCATTTTACCCATCACAATATCTGCATTAACAGTTTTTGTAGTTAAAACTCTATGGACTGTTTGGGTTCCTCCACCAGCACTTGTTGTGTTTATTCTCGTTCCACTAGCCGAATCTAAGATATAAAAAGTATTGTCATCTATTTTCTCAACCCAATAAATTTCATTGTAATTATTGTAACTTGTGTTTGCTATAACTCCTCCTTTGAGGGGAGAGGGCAGGGCTGAGGTTGTTCTAAAGGTAATCATATCATCGTCAACATATCCATGACCAGTCTTTGTAACTACCGCAGGAGTAGCATTTGTAATTGTGCAGGTTCCCCCTATTAGTTCTAAATTACACCTAAAGTCAACTGGAGAAAAATTTGATATTTGATTGAATACTGGGAAGAATACGAAACCTTGACAATTCCCTGCGTTTGCAAAGGACACGGGGTAAGTTCTAGCAAAAGAGGCTCTAGCAATATTTCCATAATAATTCCCTGGCAGATTGTGTGCTTCTACTTCGTAAAAACCGTCAGGAGTAGATAAGTTTCCGTCATAGCTCGGGTTATTAGAGTCTGATACTAAGACCGTCATATGTTTTAATTATAAGTTAATGATAAATAATTGTCCCAGATGTTGTCGTAATTATCGTCTCCGTCTGCCCACGTAATTTCCATTCCCGAAGTTTCGTCTATCCTAAATATTCGCCATACTGCCCCAGAGGTTAAAGAAGCTATTTCGGCTTTACCGATATAGGTATATACCCCGCTTTCCTCCAGTTCTAACATAAGATTGTCATTTTTAGCAGCCATAAGCTCTGTTTCAATGGCGACCACTTCAGCATCAAGTTTTGTAATATCTTCCGCAAAGCCGACAGTTTTTTCGTTTGCGTCATATATTACCCCTGCTTTATTTTCTTTCGTTCGAGGGGCATAAATTGAGGCTGGATAGTCTGCCATGAGTTTTTATAAACAAGTAAGATTATTTCTTTAGTCTTTTTATTTTTTACCTCTAGTCTATTCTTGGTTGGCGTAAATATAGAAACCAAGAACCCTTGTTCCGTAATAAGCGTATTGGGTAGGAGTTGGCGGTGCTTCCATTTGTTCTTTTATAAAAAGATTAAAACCGCTGTACTCTTTGCCTTTTGCATTTTCATTATATACTGATTTTTGATTATCGGATAGGGCTTTCCAATCTCCCGTCGCTTCTCCGTAAAGGGCGCGTTTTTGCTCTTGTAATAAAGAGGGGGCAGTTTTTCTTCTGCTCGAGGGCTTGGAGTATTGAGTCAAGAAAGCTTTTCCGCCCTTAGTTTTAAATACAATGGCTTTTCCTAGTTGTTTTGAGGCTGATTGACTAAACAATGGGCCGTGTAATCTAACCATAATTTTTAATATTTCTGAACTTTGTGAATTTTAAGGATAGTCTATGTTGGGTAAATAGAGTCATAGTCCGCCCCTGCGGGCATTGTGACGACCGCCCAGTGTTTAGGGACTTGGTAAAAATAGCGAGAGAAACTTTGATCTATATTTTTACAATAAGTATCTCTCGCCCAATTACTGCCCGAGTGTTCGGCTTTTATATTGTCGAAAAGGAGGGTTCCTCTTACTTTGTAGAGATGAATAAATAGGTTATAAAAAACAACATCGCCAATAAGCGACGAAGTGACTACTTGTTTTGTTTCCCAAGCATGGGACAAGTCCATTGATATTTCTGCGTTAGTGTCGATATTTCTTCCTTGGTATAGGTGTCTAACCGAAGCATATATCTTGGCGAAACTACCCGCTCCCGTTGAAACGAGGTCGGACTTATAACTTATTGATAAAGTTAATGGCAAATATAAAACTTCTTCCACCTCTACGGGTTCATACATCCCTTTTTTGCCTGCCACCTTTCTGTTCACCCAATAGTGATAAGGGTGTGGTTGACTAATCTTAATTTCTTCTGCGGGCGATTCAATAAGTATCTTGCCCACCATGTCTTGATGAAGTGCGGTAGGAGTTGCTACCCCCGCTATACCGTATTTTATACGTTTGCATTGGTCGGCGATGAAAGTTCTCCACCCGTGTTTCTGTGGTCGTTGGTCTGCGGTTTTCCAGTCGGCTTTTTGTTGGTCCGTGAACCCTCTCCATAAAACAGAGCAAGCGGGAAGATAACTTCTTGAAGTTAGGTTTGCTACTCTTTTTCTTGATAAAATAAGGTTCTTTGTTCTCACTCTTGGGATGGCGAAGCGATCCGCCGACTGCAAGCCATCAAAATAAGCATCTCGTAATTCGTCTGATATTTGTAAATAGGAAGTTTTCGCCATGAGTGATTTATTAAGATATTAAGAAATGAGCCGTATTCCCTATATATATCATTATATCAGAGAAACTAGAAAACATCACGAAAACAATTAAAATAACAAGTTAAACCAACCCGAAACACTTAAACAAACAGAGCTAAATGAACCTAGATTGACTCATAATAAAGAACGAATAGAAGTAAGATTGAAGATAAAGATAGAGAAGAAAGAAGATAAAGTTTGACGAAAAGGAAGATAAAGTTTCGATAAGAAGAGAAGAAAGAAGAGAGAAAAAGGAAAAGAAAGAGGAATCGTGATTCATTTATATATCAAAGAAGAAGAGAGAGAATGAGAAGAAATGAGGGGAAAGGTTGTTATTTAGGGGGTCTTATGAGTCAAGTCGTCTATTAAAGGTTCGTTAGAAGCCGTCGTAGTGAGCCGTTTTTATGAGAGATATATGACTAGGGTAGGGGAGAGCAAAACCGTCGTGACATGGCTTAAAAAGGTGGTTCGGGATAGTTCTTCCATCCGTATTCTTCACGCTTTAGGAAATAAAACATCCATAAGTTATAACCCGAAGAGATAAACTCGTCATCCGTGCAAGTGCTGTCCTCGTGGATAATCTTCAAGAATTTTTCCCAATTTCTTTTGGTTTCTCGGTCGAGTTCGTTGCTCCAAACATTAGCACCTCGGGTGAAAATGTTTCGTTGTCCTTTTTGTAATATGCTCGCTAGTGTTGGATTAAGGGATTTCTTTTTGACGTAATGCCCGCATATATATTGAATAGCCTTTCCTAAGTCACCAGAGGCGGTTATAGAAAACAAGGGTTTTGTTAGTCGTACCATAGATAGAAATTATAGAGATTATATCAATTATTATACCTTGATTTTTGGTTATTAGATAGATATTAAATGTTTTGGTTTGCTCGCTTCGCTCGCAGAATATCTGCCACGTTTTTGCCGTGTTGGGTGTGCGGGGGGCGTTCTCGTGCCCGTGTCCTCGTCTGTGGTAGCACTCTTGCCCTACAAGTCCCCCGCTATTACACGCAAAAAGAAACAGGCTGTCCGTGGGCTTACTCGTTCGCTGTGTGCCCTGTCCGCCCGTGCTGATGTCTGTGCTTTGCCTCGTTCTCAACATGTAATTACCATCGCCACGCCAAAAGAAAAGGGGCGATCCGTGAACCGCCCCGCTCGCTGTGTGCTGTGTGTGTTAAAAACTGCCTGCTAGATAGCTCATAATGTTTTCGCTGTCCTCAATGTTTCTTTCAATCTGTTCCGTTTCAAGGTCCACGCTTTCCGTGTCCATGCCCTCTGTTCCCCCGTTCCCCAATAGTTCAATGTGTTGCACTTTGTTGGGGTTGCTTTCGTCGATATATGTAATATAAGTCATGTTTTTTATGTTCCTTTTCTTATTATTTTGTTAATGTTTGAGCCTCTACGCCGTATTTATTGAAGATAACCCCGTTTTCCTTGTCGCTGTGCTTTGAAGAAACGCCGTTGCTAAATTGCCACACTTTACGCCTACCGTTGAAAAACCCGCCCGCCTCTTTCATTTCGTCACGAATAGCTTGCTCGGGCTTTTTTGGAAACATAACCCAAGTCCACGCCCCCACTTGCCACACTTCCGCCCCTTTGCACTTTGTCAAAATCTTATTTTGTAATTTTGTAGTCATTTGAAACACCCCCTTTCAAAGTAGGTTCAGTTAAAAAGTTTTTTCGCTTCCCCTGTAATTTGATCTTGCCTTACTCCGAAAACTCTACTGTAAAGCCCTTTTCTGTGGATAATTTCTTCTTTATTACAAAGATGCTCCTTGAAGCAATCTTTCTTTTTTATGTTCATTTTTCTAGGAGGTTCTTCTTTTTTCTCCATTTACTTTTTTCGTCTATTTGTAACCCTTTTAATGCCCTTTCTTTCTTTAATTTCTTGGATATTTTTATTGCTGTTTCTTTTTAAGACATTAGCTTTCTTTAACAATATCGACAACCAGACTCTTTGATTATTAAAGAAAGTTTTTAAAATGCTTACACTCTTTTATTAAGACTAAGTTAAAAAGTTTCTTTTAGTCATTAAAAAAGAGAGTCAAAAACCCACAACCACGACAACGACCAACAACGACGACGACCGATAACCACGACGACGACCAAAGGATGGGGGCAAATTACCCCCCCCCTTTTACCCCCAAACGACCACAACCAACGACCACGACCAACGACGACAACCGACGACGACGACGACCGACAGCCACGACGACGACCAACGACAACGACGACCAACGACGACGACCAACGACTACGACGACGACGACGACGACGACCGCTTTTAACTCTCTTTTTTAATGACTAAAAGAAACTTTTTAACTTAGTCTTAATAAAAGAAGCGTATTTATCACAAAAAACTTCCTTTAATGATTAAAATTGACGACATTGTTAAAGAAAGCTAATGTCTTAAAAAGAAACAGCAATAAAAATATCCAAGAAATTAAAGAAAGAAAGGGCATTAAAAGACAAAAAAACAAAGAAAGAAAATGGAGAAAAAAGAAGAACTTCCCGAAAAAGGAACATAAAAAAGAAAGATTGCTTCAAAGAGCATCTTTGTAATAAAGAAGAAAGTTACCCACAGAAAAGGGCTTGACAGCGTTTTAGGGGCAGGCTTCACGATCATTACAGGGGAAGCGAAAAAACTTTTTAACTGAACCTACTTTGAAAGGGGGTGTTTCAAATGACTACAAAATTACAAAATAA
>Ga0307928_10001155_pt1 | contig 19981 bp, 25 predicted proteins | sample AceLakmetagen232_FD_201815 | JGI IMG/M metagenome (GOLD analysis project Ga0307928, IMG submission 201815) | Saline water microbial communities from Ace Lake, Antarctica - #232 | ecosystem: Environmental > Aquatic > Non-marine Saline and Alkaline > Saline | place: Antarctica: Ace Lake... | reverse complement strand
GAAATACAAATTTGACATTATAATTATTTCCAAATTACAGAATAATCAATACATACCAGGCAAGTTAACCATTGGTATTTATAAAGAGGCTACATGGAAAGCTTTAGCGGGTTTCGAATGGAAAAGAGAAAACTTAAGATTACCAATATTCAGTCTATACTATAACAGCAAGCCCAGCATTCCACATAGTGGAGTCTTCATAGAAATAAAACCTACATTATTAGAAGTAATGAATGATGTAGAACCATACTATAATAGAAAAGATGTAATAAACTCTATCATGGATAACATGAGTCACATATTCATAGCATTTAATACAATAAAAGGTAGGAGGAAGAATAGTTATGGCTGTACTAATATTTAGTAAAAGAACTAAGAAGTATCTTCGGAGACATTCTGGATCATTCAGATATGCTAAAGGCATGTTAAAATATAAAAAAGACATTGAAGAAGAAATAGTAAAAATATTTGGGCCATCCCCCTTACATGCTAGAAAAGACATCGAAGCTTATAACAAATATCACAGTAAAATACGACAATTTTGTGAAGATAAATTATTCAATGCTGAGGTTGGAGATGCCAAGGTTTATGCAAGTAAAGGATCTGTAATGACGTCTGTAGGAATTTTACGTGATGACTGGAGAACTGCTGATAAAGTATACAAACTGCCAGATCGCTTTGAAATACATGAAATAAAAAGTTCATCCGTGTGTGTAATTAGACCAGATGGCAATTCAAATTGCGATGATAAATAGGAAGAACAAATGGAAAGAAATATTTGCAAATATTACAGCTATTCAATGGGCAGATGTTACGCGGTTGAGATTGAGGAAGACAGAGAAGTAGTTATAGATGTCTCTGAATGCCCTGTAATTAAAGCCGGGTTTATGTGCTCCAATTTTAGATATCGAGGCGACGAATTTGGAGATATAGATGGAAAAAAAACTGTGATAAATATAAATGGAGGATCAAAAATCATGCCTTCTGAAATTGACAAATGCTATTTTTGTGGCGAAGAAACTGTAAGGTTCCACGAGCATTATCACTTTTGCCCAGAATGTAGTGCCATATACACGTATTTAATTGTACAAAAGTCGCACTGCAAACATATAAAAGATAGAACACCCACTGTAATGAGAGAACCATGGTATAAAGATTTAAGAATGAATAGTAAAAAACCTTATATTATGGAAGAAACTAACGGCAGTAAGACGTGCTCTGTGTGTGATAGACCATGCAGTTCTGATGGCTGGTAAATTGTTATAATAGAAAATAACATTAACTAATAAAAGAGTGAAAAAATGAACTACGAAGAAGCCTTAAATAAAGTAGAATCATTTATGGTCAAAAGTGGAATAAGAGAATTTTGTACAGATATCTGTCAGGGCAGTTGTTGTGGTAATTGCTACCTATCAGAGAATGCTTGTCATAAAAATGAAGGTAGGAGATTATCATGCTCAGTGTTTATATGTTGGAATCTGAGTAATCTCTTATTTAATTCTGAGTGTAAAGAAGCATACGCAGAAATGGAAACCATGATTATGCATGAGCTACGCATATCAAGTGATAAATCAAACAATAAAGACTATGTGCCTGATAACTGGATATATCACAAATTTTCAATGTATTATCGACCACACAGCAAAAAGATGAGGGACAAATTTTTAATAGAAGATAAGTTTTTAGACATATTAGATAAAATAGACGTAAAAGAGGTTAAAAACAAATTGAGGTCAGTAAAAAACCTTCATATAATATCATCTAGGTTCCTTGTACAAAAATTGAAAAAGTGTGGTAAACAAGTATGAAAATAACTGAAGAAGGCGATATGGAAATAATAGGAGAGAGCGATATGAAATTTCTAGAACTTGTCGCTGCAGAATTTAATATAGAGAAAGGTTCCTTCCGAGCTTTTTTTTCATACAAAAGCAGTGCTAAACCTGTATTTGCAATTATTATAACATACTATCACTCCGCAATGGGTACTTGGAAGAGTTTTGTAAGTTTACAAGAACCATACAAATATATGGTAAATCCTACTGTTTATGCAAAACTACATAGGAAATTACAAAAATTCTCAAATGAATTCATGAGGTATCATAAAAGAGGGATAAAGATAGATGAAGACGTTAATCACGTTATTTCTAAATCTATAGCTTTTAATGCTGATTAGTAATATAGGAGACATTGTATGAAAATTAATAATTATAATGTAGATCCATCGAAAATATTTCTAAGATCGTCCAACAATGGCATTTCTTATGAAGGTTTTCACCGTAAAAGAGTAGGCGTTTGGAACAAAGCAAAGAACTGGACTGGCATTCATACATGTAGAGAATGTGGCGGATTCTTTGGTGTAGATAAAGAATTTAACGGATTTGGAATAACTTATCGCAGAACTGTAGAAATGTGCGAATGGCGTGGCAAAAGAATTCCTATCAATAACGATAAGATCTGTGTGTCCGAATACAGAGTTGTTGCCGTAAATGAAGATATTCCAGATTCAGTCTTTAAACAATGTGATTACAATATACTGAGAAATGGTAAATACAAACAAAAGATCTCAGTAGGCAGATGGATAATATTTGGTGGCAAAGTAAAAGGGATATCCGGCGGACATCAATATTTCTGGAACAAGTTTTCAATCGACAATGCCGAAATAACTGGCGGACATCAACACTTCGGTGGCAGATCTTCGGCAGGCAATGCTAGAATATCTGGCGGTTACCAATATTTTTGGGACAAGTCTTCTATTGGCAATGCTAAAATAACTGGAGGACGTCAATCACTTTATAATAAATCTTCGGCTGGTAATGCTAAAATAACAGGCGGAAATCAACATTTCAGTTATAAATCTTCATTAGATAATGCAAAAATATGTGGTGGATGTCAATATTTATATAATGGATCTTTTGGCGGTAACGTTGAAATAATAGGAGGATGTCAATATTTCCACGATAACTTTTCGGCAGGCAACGCAAAAATAATTGGTGGTGATCAACATTTTTGGGGAGTATCTTCAGCCGGTAATGCCAAAATATCTGGAGGACATCAATATTTCAACATTAAGTCTTCTATCGGTAATGCAAAAATAACTGGCGGAGAACAAGATTTTGATAGTAAATCTTCTGCCGACATGGCCAAAATAATCGCTTCGGCTAGTATACCCAAAATGTCTCATGTAGATAGAATTAGAAGATGTGGTATGTTGTATGATTTAAAAAATAAATAAATTGGAGGTAAAAATGAGGTTTAGAGATGTAGATAAAAGTTTTGTAAAAAGGTTAGATGGGCATAACGTTAATGCCACTTTTGGCGGAGACCCGGAATTTTTTATAGCAGATGAAAATGGAGAAGTAATGGCATCTGATAAAATTTTTCCTGGTAAAGAAAAGCCAATCGAGTTTAAAGGGGTTGATTGTTATAACGGTAAAGAAAAAGATTGTGATAATTTAAAACTGTTCTTTGATGGTATTCAAGCTGAAATGAATATAGGTATACAAAGATGCAGAGAGTATGTGGCAGATAATATAAGGATATGTATTACAAGAGCCTTAGGTATTATGGGTAGAAAAGATAAAACTTATAAAATATTATTAGAACCATCTGTAGAGGTGTCAAAAGAAGTAATAGAAGGAGCAGACCCAGAAGCTAGACGTTTTGGATGTATGCCAGACTTCAATGCTTATACACTAACTACCAATACTAGTGAAATAGACGCCACTAACCATCCATATAGATATGCTGGTGGACATATACATCTCGGTGTCTCTTCTCCATACCTAAAGAAAAGTAGCGGAGAATATAAAATGGCAAAAACCGAAGAAGGCCACATAAGAATTATCAAACTATTGGACCTACTGGTAGGAATTCCATGTGCTATTTTGGATGACTCTAAAGGGGCTATAATAAGAAGATATGAATATGGAAAATCTGGATGTTTTAGACCAACACCGTATGGAATAGAATATAGGACACCAAGTTGCTGGTGGATTAAATCTCCAATTACAGTTTCATTAATATTAGGGCTAGCTAGGTTGGCATGGACTATAGCCGCAAGTTACTCAGATACAAACATGGACGAACAGTTGTTCAAGTTAATAAAATATGAACCAGAGGACATAAAAGGTATTTGCGATGAAAGTGATAAAAAAGAAGCAATAAAGGTATGGGATACTTTAAAAGCTTATTTAGCTTTGATAGGTAAACAATCCTCTAATCCCGTACATATAAAGAATTTCAGATCTAACGGAATATACACACATAGATTTGACGCTATGTCTGGTAAAAAACCCAAATTCTATGATAGAAACGGCATCGTCATAGACGAAGAAAAAATAGACTCGTTTACACCCGTATTTCCCTTTATGGTTTTTGAATACCTTGCTAAAAACGGACTATCAAGTATAATATCAGATAACATTAAAAAAGAATGGTCTATAGGAAGAAAATTCAATAACTGTCTAGGATTTATTAGCGGAACGCACTCAGAATTGTCTATAAACAAAGATTTTCTGGCTTTTCAGAAAAGTATGTTAAAAGAAATATTTTAGGAGGATACAATGGAAAGAATAATATCAAGTATACATATGGGCGATACCTTCAACGGTATTAGTAATATATACAAAGTTGGGGGAGTAGTAGATGGTAGCTTAGAAGTTAAAGGTATAATGTATAAAAGAGACGGTTTACAAAGTATAAACAATAGATCTGCTAGCGAATCTTGTTATCTAATCGCACTAGTAAACGAATTAAATAAAGAGGTTATATATAAAATTATACCTTATATTTTTGTTCAAGAAATAACTTTTATAGAGGTTGAAGCCAAAAAAGGCGATGATGTGAAAGTAGAAAGAGTCTAACAAGGAGGTGTATGTGAAAGATCAATTCATTAGGCAAAAAGTAATAATAGATACAGAGGTGGTTAATAGTAGATATGCGCATGGAAATAATTCTACTAAATATTGTACATTCGGAAAAAACGATGATGTAAAGGATGACAATCTCACTAAAGGGTGGTGTTTTTCAGATCTCTTAAAAATGTTAACTAATAAAGAGCACAACAAAATCTATTATAAAATGGAAGAAGATGGAAAACAAAGTGTAAAGCTGACTAAAACAGAAAAACATAAATGGGTAGAATTATGTGTAAAACATAAAACTATGCCAGAATATATCACTAAAGATGACATAGATAAAAAGATCATGACAATAGATGTTGAAGATGAAAATATCACACCTTCACTGATATTTATATATTTATGTTGCTTTAGATACTTCAGAGAAGACCCAGGATTCATAAGAGCAGTAGTGTATCTGGTAAAAAAATGTAAAATGAACTATTATGCGGCCTTTGTTTTTGCAAGTAGAGCGTGTCTTAACTATGACCTACATCATATACTAAGTATTGTAAGGCGTTATAGTGAAAAATTTGACGTTTATAAAATAACAGTGCCTTTAAATGTAATTATAGGACTATCAAGAATTGTAAACGGCCCAAAAAAATATGACAAAAGAGGGCCTAGAGACTACAAGTCAGGCGGCGGGTTCAACCAGTTTAGATGTGCAGATAACATACACAGTATTTCAAAAACTAAATATGATTGCTCGTTACAGGATTTATTTGATAAAAACATTTTAAAGGCTATTATATCTTCATCTGATGAGACGTCTAAAAAATATCTTGATAAATTCCTCTCATACAAGGATAAAATAGTGTACAAGGAGGAAATTGCCAATGAATAAAAACAAATTAATTGTAGTAGTTGGATCTATAAGTTATGGAAATCCATTTATATCTTTGGGAAACGTTACAAGTAAAGTAAATCTTTTATTAAAGAAAGTAGATGAAATAAGAGCTGTTGTATTTACTGGCGGAGAAGATGTTAGCCCATACCTATATAATGGTAGAGAAAGTAGACTATCCTCTACATCTGAAGAGAGAGATGCTATAGAAGAAAGAATATTTGAATTTTGCGTTAAACACGATATAGAGATGCTTGGAATTTGTAGAGGTTTCCAATTCTTAAACGTTATGTCAGGTGGAAAAATGTTTCAACATGTTAATAGACATGCGGGTTCAAGACATCAGATATATTATCCAGCTCTAGAAAAACAATATATAGTTAATAGTTTACATCATCAAATAGTAATGTTACCTGAAGATGCTGTAACCATTGGGTGGTCACTTCCAAACATGTGCTCTATGGCTTACAACGAGAATGGTCTACCTACAGAACCACCAATACGTGAAATAGAAGCAGCAGTATTTCCAAAATATAACGCCGTTGGTGTACAGTTTCATCCAGAAATGATGGGTAACTCTGAAGAAGGCAGATCTTCTTATATAGAAATGATGAAACATTTTCTTGAATCCAATATGGACGATTTTATAAACAAATATGGATATATAGAGGAAAAAATAAAATGTCAGTCAAACCAATAGAATCATTTCCAGTAGTAGATGAAAACGATAGGGTATTATATCCAGTTTATAGTAAAAAAGAATTACATAGCGGTAACCGTAAACATAGATCAATACACATATTTATAGAAACATTTGGCAGAGGATTTGTTTTGCAACTAAAAGGAAAAGATTCTGAAAATGCAGGTAAATGGAGCTCTGGAGTTTCCGGGCATGTAGGATATGGAGAAGACTACGAAGACGCAGCTATTAGAGAAGCAGATGAAGAGCTCGGACTTGAAATAGATAAGAAAGATCTGATTCGTATACTAAAAATGGATGCTTGTGAAGAAACTGGCAATGAATTTGTGGTTTTATTTACATATTTAATGGATATAAACATAGAATCTATAAGACCAAAGACAGAAGAAATAGAAAAAGCATTAATGATACCTTTAGCAGAAGTCATGAGAGACACTGTTAAAAATGTTAACGACTATTCACCGGTTTTTATTAAATTATTAGAAAAATGGATTAACCATGAACTTATAGGGAAATCTATGGGAGGATGGAACGTTGAGCAAACGTAACAGTTGGGATAAATTATTACAAGATGTAGAAGATTTAAACAAAGAAGTTGGCAACATTGTATATGTTTTAATAATGGACGATATGATGTTAGGCAGCACTCGAAAAGCAGATATTAATGAACATCTAGCGGGGCACAAAACACTTGTTCCAGAAATAATTTCAACAAAATCTATCAACAAACGCAAAGCCATAGAAAGTCTAGAACTTGTACATGGTGCGGTACTTAATCCATTAGAGTTGCCAGTAGAAATGCCAAAAGATTTAGAAGACTATGATATATGGCTAATAAAAACAGACAAAAGTATTCATTTATTAGGTGCTATAGAATACGATGTATATGACGATATAAAAGAAGTTACTGACGATATAGAAATGCATCTAGAAGACGATGATTCATTACAAATAGAAGATTTTGCTATAATAATTGGTAGTAGCGTAGATCTAGTGGTACAAGCAGACACAGAGACAAAGTTATCTAATAGTCTTAGAGAGCTTGCGTAAGGGAGCGATTATGTCTAAAGTTTTTAAAATAGAAATAGACGACAAGGTAAAAATAACAGGCAGACTGGTGGGTTTTATAGATGATAAAGAATGCACAGCATTAATAAATTCTGACGATGCCCCTCAAAAAGTATTTACCTCAGAATCTACAAGTATAAAAGATAGTATTGGCCATATGTCAGATAAACGGTTTGTAATAGCAGTTAGAAATATTAATGAAGATAACACCCCCTCGTTATTCATTTCTCCAAAAATAATGTCCATATTGTGGCGTGGAGGTACACCGGAGTTACATTGTGAAGATAAAAAAGCTTATAAATTTGAGGAAGCAGAGTAATACAATAGACGATCCTACAAAACTATCTCTTGGATCACTATATTTCGTTGGGACACCTTTTGGAGTATATGATGGCAGTGAAATAATTATTATGCCAGTTTCAACAGGATTAAGTGTGGTATCGTTCTACTGTATAACAGCATATGAACACCATACAGTAAAAAGTTCTAATAACGGCGTAGTAATATCTCCATTTAAAACACGTGGACTGCTTGATAAAATTGCTAAAATTTTTGGTGCTAAAATAAACAGAAAAACTGCTGATATACTCTTTAACGCTTTTGCTGAAAGACTTAGTTCCAGCGAAAATATAATAACACTCAAAATTGGCGGGTCTAATATAGAATTTATAGATCATGTTGCCACACTTAATAATAATGAAATATGTAAACTAAAACTACACTTGATAAAAAGAATAATAGATATAAGAAAATGGCCAGGATTAGCTATTAAAAAATGGGCCATATACCATTTAAGAGTAAATGACAATTCTATGAGATATATATATGAAAGTAGTTTACAATACAATAGAAAAAGTTTGGTTAATGCTTTACAAGAACATCATACTTATAATGCAAGTAAAAATAAATATAAAATTGATGTTGCTGATGAGCCTTTGAAACTAAAAACTGCTGATACAAGAGAAATAGATGAAACAATAGCAACTATCAAGTATAACTATTTTTACAATGAGCCAACAAGCGACTATATAGAACGTAGCGAACTTCCTCATGTAGAAGAGGAAGACGATATCCGGTTTTAAGAAGGAGATAACATGCAAAAGCCGTTAAAATTGTTTCAAAAAATAGAAATAACGGAAAGTATTAGACAAACCAAACCAGGGTCAGTTGGATACATAGTGTATATAAACGATCTAGCTATATACAACATGCTAGATGTAAGAACTATGTTTATAAAGTTTGGTAAAAGTGGTAAAAGAAGATTTTCTGTTGCTAGAATAAAAGTGCCACTGGTAGATATAGATTGTCTACAAATATCAGAAAAATTTAAAAAGAATTTAAAAACGCTAACCAGTAAAGAATTAATGCCTAGAATGTCTGTGGCCAATGATTCCAAACTAAAAGTTATACAAGAGAGCTCTAAAAATCTAACGGAAATAGATACTTGGGACTTTATGGCTTATATATCTGCTATTTCCATGTTTCTTGATAGTCATAGAATGATATATGGCCGCCCCATAAACGCTAACAATATCAATATGAATGACTTGGAATTACAAGCTAACGATATTGGAGCTCTAATATATAAACTGTTTAGATCAAAAGCACTTAATCCAAAATTAGACATGTTTGTCGAATATTTTGATAATGTTGATAATCGTAAGATATGGATGGATAAATTGAGAAAAGAAATATCCGTAAATAAACAAGTAATTACAAGACATTATGATTTGATACTGAACAGATATATGGTTAATCACGAACTTATTAGAAGTATAGCTAAAAGAATAGATGTAAACATTAAGAAAATATCTGTTAAAGAAATGTTATAAAAAGCTAAGGAGAATAATATGTTTCAAAGAGGTCAAAAAATAATTATTCTTGAAAGCTCTGCTGGCAAAAGAACACACCCCAGAGCTGGAGACATAGGCTATTTAGACAATATGTATCTGTTTATAAATGACAGATTTATTTTACTTGATGCCTTTTTCTTTCAATATGCTATAGATAATAAACAGAATAAAGATAGAGTTGAAAAGAAGAGATTTATTATTGATTTAGGCATGCAAAAAAATCTCAAGTTCAACATAAGTAACGGAGTTCCTATAAAGTTCTTTGTAAACAAATACCATATAAATCTAACTTCTACAGGTTATGTAGTAGGAGTATCAAATGATATAGGGAACTTAATAGAGTATCCGTTAATACACAGCAATTATGGTATATGGAATAGCTTAAGAAGATCTACAAAAGACAACTCTGCTAATATACATCTATCTAAAAAACTGTATAAAATACCATACGGACATATAACACTATTTTCTAATAAATATAATTCGAAATACAGAATAGGAGAAAGGAGTGGTAATGAATTTATAGCATGGATAAGATCTATGATGCCAGTTATTAGCTCTATGCTTGGAGTTTTCTACAATTACAAGGAAGGTATAAAGCTTACACATGGTAGAAATTACCTTAGTGGAGCCATAGATGACTGTTTTGCAAAATCTAATGTTGAAAGTAAGACACTGAGAAAATATATAAAACATATATACGCAAGCACATATAAACTAAAGACTCTGTCAGTTGGTAACCAAGAACACATGATGTCTGGATATCATATATCAAAAGACATTGAAAAGTTGGACAAGTTTGAAAAATCGGTTATAATTAAGAATGTTAATTTTATAAACTCATTGAACAATATTTTCATCCAAAGATTAGATGCTCACCATATAAACACATTTAATCACAAGTCATATAAAGACATAAGAGATTACATAAGAAATACGTGGGGCACGGAGGGAATGTTAAGCAAATCTATTGCAATTAGTGAAATTATGCCAGTTGTGGATATAGTTAAATCTATACTTTGTAGAGCAATAATAACGAGGTGTAACACAAAGGAAAAACTTGGTTTAATATCGACGAATTATCTACCAATGCAATGGATTATATCTTTAGAAAAGAAAATTGGTATTATAGAAGAGATGAGGTTAGAAGCTGGTAACAATAGTTCGGCTCTAAACCGTATTTATGATATATTGACACCAAAACCAACAGAATAAACTTTTAAAAAGGAGGTACATATTGAAGGGAGAGATTTCTGGGAGAATAGAGAGTCTTGTAAAAGCTATAGAAAATGAACATGAAAGATTAAATATAATCACCAAACTAGAAATTACTCTAAAAACAGAAGTTATAAATGATGTACTATGGGCAACGTTTAGCAAAGGAGACTTGTCGAAGTCTATAAGAATACCTCTGCCGATTAAAAATAACAAAGGTATAGAACTACTACATAACAATGATGTCACAAGAGCAGTATGTGACTACTGGTTAGAAAGAGAGCAGTGTAGACTAAATTACCACGAGATTATAGAACGACTAATGTGTAGTGATGTTAACGACATAATGCCGGCTATAGAAAGTAGAAGTTCATTTATTTCCAAGATCATGAGAGCATTCGAGAAAGATATGGTTGCATTTATGATAGATAGTTTACAAAGGTTAATAAATGAGATAGTTAACATAATGCCACTACATGAAACAGATATGAATAGTTGGGCTATGAATCACAGATTAACAATCATAGATCCAGATTTTGATGAAATATCGGATCCAAATAGAAGATTGGAATATCAAGTAGAAAAGAATAAGAAGTATTATTCTATGTTTGGATGGACGTCTATAGGATTGTCAGAGGGCACATTAGCTGATAAAAATGCTATTTTGACCACAGATCTTAGAAAGATAACTCCATTTGGATTATACCATAACCCACAGAGAAATTTGTATTCTACTCTTGGAATGAAAGGTGATGAACTACCAAGGGTAAGATCAAAATCTATGAATGACATGATAGAAAATAACATGTCAAGGAAAGGTTGGAACTTTGTTACCACTGTTCTTGATATTCCTCTAAATTTCGAAGACCAAATTCTTGTGGACAATCGTCATAGAGGGTTGTTTACAGTTGTAGAGAGAAAATTTACTGTGTATGGAGAAAAGCTTAAAGTAAAAACAGGGGATAACATCGAACATAATAGCACTCTTGGCATTTCTAGTGATGATACACCAGTAAAGATGAATATGAAATGCGATGAAGCAAAAGTAACAAAAATAAAGAACGAGCTAACGGACGTCGGTGGCGAACAAGTAATAATATCTATAATTACAGTAATAGGTAAACGGTATCTAAGAGATGGTAGTAAATTCTCCAATTTACATGGAAACAAAGGCGTAGTAAAATTTGCAGATCTTGGATATGCAATAAATCCAAAGAGTGCCAAGGAAGTACCAATAGATGTAATGATTTCTGGGTCGTCTATTAATAGAAGAGCTAATTTTGGTCAAATATTAGAAATGTTGGCTAATAACACTATGCCTGGTGAAGACCCTATAGTGGTCGAAGATAATTATCAAACTGAAATACAAAATGTAGAAAACAGGCTTGAAAAAGATGGTTACCCTAGAGACGGAACTTGGATCATAAATACATATTGTGGAGAATTCTCTGCTGTTACAGGTAAAATGTTCTGGGGGGTAACAAAAGACCCACAAGACCAACTGTGGGAAGAAAAACACACGTATTTAACAAATAATAGAGAACTACGAACATCTGGTCTAAAGTTTAGTCACGTAGAAATTAAAGCGTTAACAACTAGATTTGGTACCGGTAATCCGGTAGTAAAAGAAATACTATCTTCTGCTCAAGGTATAGAAATTATAAATGACGAGTTGAAAATACTAATGTCTATGAGAGGAGAAATAGATGAGAGTTTGCCAGTTATTAACGCATCATCTATAAAATTTGTTGATGGGTCTAAAGGTATATTTCATGACGAAAATGAAATAAAAGACACAGTATTAGATGAAGAATTCATGCCAGAGGGGTTCGTATTACAACTACCAACAGATTTTCAAGTAATTGTAGACAAAAAGGATTTAGAAAATTTTGTATGTGGTATGCCTCAACATGTTCAAGACGTTGAAAATAAAACAGTGTATTTATTTAACAAAATATTCATACCAAATGCATTGTTACGTAGATGTTGGAAACATGGATCTGGTAAGTGGGGTTTAAGTGTAATAGGAGCGCTTATAAACAGAATAATAGAGCACTGTTATAAGTTTACATTAGGTGATAATGTTTCTGCACATAGCGATTTAATGAGATCTATCACTTTGTATTTTATAAACATAGCCAAAATAATGGGCACAAAGCGTGGAGAGTTAAGTACGTATGGGATGGCGGTTAGATACCCATATTCTACTCATGCTATAGCTGCCTTATCAGACAAGTTACCTAAGAATACTATAGAGATACATGAAGAAATGGCAAACGACTTAAAGGTTAAAACTGGTGACATAGTAATAGCAGAAAGATTTCCATGTTTGGGGTTTATGTCCATACGTCCACAATATGTGGAAGTAACAAAAGATCCACAATGTAAATATGTAATAAGAATTAGCGGCAATAGTCTAGTATCTATGAATTTGGATTTTGATGGAGATACTTTATTTTTAGCATCGTTTCATACTCCACAAGCCAAAGAGGCTTTAGCAAAAGAAATGAAGACTCCAAATAGAGAGTGTGAAGACATAATAGAAGAGATGAATAGAAAGAAAATACCGCAAACAAAAGAAGTGGCATTAAACGATTTGGAAATAAAGTCATTTAACAAACCTACCAATGAAGAACATGCTGAGTTGGTTCGCAAAGCAACTGGTGTTAAAAGCCATACTGGGCCAGTAATTGCGTTGGCTTATAATCTAATGAGGATTGTAGAAAAGAATGTGCCATATGAAAACATAAAGGAACATGTAAACATAGAAGTATTGTTAGATTTTCTTGGTAACACTGTTTTTAAACAAAAACATGGTATAAAGTCTCTGCAAGAGGAAGCTACAGATGCTATATGCACAGCTGATGTGGATAAAATGGTGTCTCTTGGTTTTGATAGAGATCCAAGTTTGTTATTATGTAATTTAATAATTAGAGAGGCAGCAAAGATAGGAGTTGTAGACTTGGTAAGACATAACAAAAATGCAAAAGAAAATGGAGGAAGCAAAATTATAAATAAGATTGTGAGAACTCATAATAAAATATATTTTGCTAGTAGAGCCAAACTAGGACCATTTAACTTATTAGATCATCTTGAATCTGATCCGGTGGATATGCCAAGCTATATGATGACTAACATTATGAGTATGGCTAAAAAGCCTATAGAAGAGAAACTAGGGGAGGTTAAGTTAAAGAGGGCTGAACGAAAATTGAAGTTCTATGCTCCTTCTATGGTAGATGCTTATGACAAAATAGCAGGCTTAATAGATAGGATGATAGGAGGACGTACAAATGAAGCGATTACCTAATGGAGTAAAACCTGAATGCCTAAAATGTGGATATTATATCACAGATAAAGGGTTTAGTAAATGCAAATGTTACACGCCTGATTGCCCTGCATATAAAAGGGACAAATTAAACAAAGGTCCGAAGAAAAACTTCAAAGTTATTAGAATATGGAATGTAAAAGCTAACGGCATACAGGATGCAATAGATAAATCGAAAAACTGGGCACATGATGATATTATGGTTGAGACATCCGCCGCGGTTAACGAACCTACAAAAAAAGTTATAAAGGTAGGAACACTACCTAGAGTACTAGTGCTTCCAGGATACACTCCTGAGAGAAAATACACTGCTGGCGTAAAAGTTTGGAGTGATAAAGGCAAACTCTTTGTAAGAATACCAGTAGACGGTGATCACCCTCTACAAGTAGAAATTAATACTCTAGAAAAAATGTATGATGTTTATGGGTATGATTAATAGAGCAATAGAATCAATGAGAACAGTGGAAAAGAACATAAAAGAAAACAGTGGGAATTAATAAAAACATTTTTAGATTAAAAGAAAGGAGAAATAGTGTATGGATTTGAATCATTGGACAGCGATAGGTAAATTGGAGGCGGACCCTGTTGTTACAGATAACAATGGTAAGGCACAGGCTTATTTTGTGCTAATAGTTAATAGAAGGGTTCAGAATGCTAACGGTCAATGGGTAGATCAGGCAAGTAATGTACCATGCTATGCGTTTGATAGAAGAGCTAATGCTATTAATCAAAATTGCGTAGCTGGCCAAGAAGTAACAATAGAGGCTTACTACAGAAGTTGGGCGTTAAACGATGGCCAAGTTGGACATGGTATGGTCTTACAAAATATCTCATTTGGGTTTAAACCAAGAAATGATGCAGACAGAGCACAAAATGCGCCAATATAAAGGAATACTGAATATTTAAATATGGGGGTTTGTTAAAATGGTAATAAGTATTTTCAACGATCTATGTGGCAAAAGCACAGACCTTAGAGGGTCTATATCAACAAACCCATGTGTAATACTCGATAGTGACTCAGCACTATTTATTGCTAAAGGTTGGAAATGGTATAGGAAAATAGTGTGGGTTAAAGATTGGAAAAAAGCTAGAATATTTCAAAACTCCGCTGGCGCAAAAAACGCTGTGCCGTCAAGTAGACATGTAAAAAATGATTTAGTGGTAGTCAAGTTAGATCTAGTTGCTAAGTATGAAAACGACATAAAAGAATTACAAAATAATCTAAGGTTGAATGCCACTAAAGAATTTGTAAACACATTTCCTTTAGATATGTAGAAAGGATTAATATGAAACAGAAAAATTTTCCTGAAAGAAAAAATCAGAGACGTAAGAAAGCGTTAGAAAATCTAAAAAAACGTGCTATGAAAGCACCATCAACTCATTTGGAGAAGATTATTGAAAATACAGAGAGCAAAATAGTTGAAAGTGCGATAACTGTAAAAACTAAAATAGTTAGAAATAAAGCATGATAATTAGAGGCATATATGAGATTCTTTACAGGAGATGAGCATTACTTTCACACAAGTAAATTAGGTGGAATAATAAAATATTCTAATAGACCATTTAAAGATCTAAGAGATATGCATGAGAAGCTTATGTCAAATCATAATGAAGTGGTGAAAGAAAATGATATAGTAATTCATGCCGGAGATTTTTCTATGAAGAATGTCAATATGACAATAGAGATAATAAAAGGACTAAATGGTAAACACATATTCCTAAAAGGGAGTCATGATAAAGTAATAGAAAAGATATCAAGAAAATACCCAGATCTATTTGAATATGTTGGTTATGTCTATGAGCTAATGCTCCATAATAAATATCACATAACAATATGCCATTATTGTATGAGAGTATGGCCAAGGTCTCACTATAATAGTTGGCACTTATTTGCACATTCTCATTGCCGTTTAGAATCAGAAGGAAAGAGTCATGACATAGGGGTAGATTGTAATAATTACTACCCCCTTTCTGAAGATCAAATAATAGATATAATGAATAAGAAACCAGATAACCCCAATTACATTAAACTTATGATGAGTAGAAAATAGAGACTGAAAATGGAGGAATAAAAATTGGATAACATAAAAAAAGATGAGGTGTTTGTAGGTGAAATGGCTAAGGACGAAGAGTCTGTTAAATATGTGGCACTTGGAGAAGAAGGTCCAGAAGTAGAAATTGTAGAAGTATGTCCACAACCTCAAACACAAGATGAAAGGATTACCGGCATAGAAAACCAAATAAGGCAACTAGCTCTATCTTTAGATAGTATCCATTCAATTATAAAAAAACTAAGAGATAGGTCAGAGGTTAGGAAAGACTATGCCATCAGTGAAAGAATAGAGAAAACCAAATCTGATATGAAGATTCCAGAAGGAACAGTTCTAGTTGGGATAACTAGAAATGCACCATATTATTGTGAAGTGAAAAGTGGAGCATTTTATGTAGGTGTGACTAGATACTCAACTTTATCATCAGCTGCAGAAGGAGTTAGTGGTGTAAGAAGAAGTGGTTGGACTTTCTGGAGATTAAGCGGTGGAAAACATAATGGCAGAACAGTGAAAGAAATATTTAAATAGAAATGACAATGTCAACAAGGCGATAAAATGGATATAGACATAGATAAAAAACAGATATTTGCATCAACAATGTGCCCTATTTGTGGTCTTTGTAGCAACCCAGACCCAGCATTTTGTGCATCGTTGTACTATGGCATAAATGGTGATCAATTTATTAGAGAAATAGTCAGTAGAATAGAAAAGCTGTTAAGTGTATCCCCAAATTCGCTGGAAATACTGAGCACGTTCGAAGGATTTAGTAGTTTATTTTGTAGACCTGGTAGATGTCCTCTATACGATAAACAATGTGACATAAGATTCTCTTCGCGCATAAGATGCTATAAAGCTTTTATTGAACAAAATAGTGGCCAATTGAAACTTTTTACTCTATCTAACGTATACCAAAAATGGTCTGGAATAGAACTTAATAAAATAGGACAAAATCTAGATCCAATTATGGATGTTCCTAAACAATTAACTAAGGGGCAGCGAAAAAAATTACGCAAAGCGATAAAAAAAGCCAAAAAGTTAATCGACAAATCTTCTTCAATAAAAACTGGCATTGGTAACAAATTAAATGTGAACAACAGAACTATATTACACAAAAATAAAAAGAAGGTTAAAAAAGTAACTGAAACCTTATTCTTTTGTAATTCTAATGACAAATGGAAGGAAAAAATATCTCAATATTTAAAAAAAGATGAGCAATACGAAGATAATAATAGACAGTCAAGTGAAGTTGCTAGACATTAGTGAAGATGTAACTGATTGGTTGGTAAAGCAATTAACTTTTATAAACCCTGAGTATGTAGAGGCTATGAAGAGACACAGATATATTGGTGATATTCCTCAACATATAAAATTGTATTCACTAAGTCCTAATGGGATAACTGTGCCACGTGGATATTTACAAACAGTTGAAGACATCTTAATAGGAAAAGGCAATTCTATAACAATAGTAGATAATAGAATACTACGCAGGCCTCTAGATATAGAATCAAATATAGTATTAAGACCATATCAAGCTTCAGCTAAGTTAGAACTACTTAGCCATCCAAATGGAATATTAGTAGCCCCAGCAGGCTCTGGAAAAACTATAATGGGGTTAGATATTTTTGTTGCAGTAAAACAGAAAATGTTGTGGTTAACCCATACCAATCGTTTAGCTGATCAGGTTATAGAAAGAATAATAGGAACTAAACATGATGCTCCTGCTATTCCAAATATATCTGAAGATGATATAGGAATTATAGGTGGCGGAAAAAACAAGATAGGAAATAAAATAACAATAGGAATGATTCAAACACTTGCAAGAAATATAGAACTATTAATAAGTATTAGTCAGGAGTTTGGTCTTGTAATATTGGATGAATGCCACCATTTGCCAGCTAGCACATTTCTAAAAGTAATTAATTATTTAGCAGCTTACTACATGTATGCTTTAACCGCAACACCATACAGAAGAGATAAATTGGAAAGTGTAATGTTCGCCACTATAGGCAGACCTAACTCTATAATTAAAAGGGAAGAAGTTAAAAAAGAAAAAGGAATTGTAACTCCATTAGTTATCACTAGAAGAATAAGGGGCCCTATATATGAAGGCAACGATTACAGTTATATTGTTAGAGAATTATTAATACCTAACGAATTAAGAAGTGATATAATTGCAACTGATATTATCAACGAAGCAAAACAAAATAATTATTGCCTAGCAATAAGTATAAGAAAATCTTATTGTGAAATAATACATAACAAAGTATCTAAATACTGGAATAAAACTGGAATTGCTACTGGTGATTACAATAAGAAACATAACAATTTACAAATAAAAAGACTAGAAGATGGAGAGATAACTGTACTAATAGTCACTTTTGATCTTCTTGGAGAAGGTTTTGATGTACAAAAATTAAACAGGGGGTTCATTCTACTACCATTCAGAGAAAGAACTAGAGTTGAACAAGCTGTTGGTAGAATACAAAGATCATGTAAAGGTAAAGATAATGCATTGTTATATGAATATTTAGATGAAGGCATTGGAATTTTGAAAGATCAATTTCGCGCAAGAAAAAATGTTTATTATTCGTTGAACATGAGAATTAATGAATAGAAAATAGGGGGAAATAGTGAGGTTAATTGTCTATGGAACGTTAAGAAAAGGTGAAGAATTGAACTGGGTTTTCTCTTGGGCCTCAGTACAACATTTATCAAAATTTGAAACAATGGAGATCTCTGGGCTTAGGTTATATGTGGTTGGAGATTGCCCTGGAGCAAAGATTGGTTCAAAAGGTGACAAAGCAATAGTAGAATTATGGGAATTTAGTTTATCTAAAACAAGAGAAGCATCGCTTTTAGAAATGCTTGACAGGATGGAAGGTGTAGACTATGGATTGTATAAAAGGAATTATATTGATACTCCTAAAGGAAAAGCTTTAGTCTATACTTATTGTGGAAATGTGAGAGGATGTCCACAAATAAAAGATTGGAAAGAGTGGCAAAACAGTAATAAAAACAAAAAAATAAATATACCGAATTCTAAAATCGTAATTTGCAAGTAATATATGTAAAATCAAAAAGGAGAAAGTAAGTTAACATGGACATAAAAATTTCTATATCTGAATCTATGTCTACACAGACATCACCACTGGGGTCCAATGAGGACAGGCTGGTAAGAATTCCTGCAGAGTTAAGGTTGGATTCTAATACAGAAATCGGATCTTTTCTATATCTAAGATCAAAAAGTGATAATCTAATTCCACTTCAAGTATCATCAGCTTATGTTGGTGATGCTATTAAAGATGATAATTGTGGATATGTAAGTAAAGATACGTATAACCAACTATTAATAAAAAAAGAACATACTGATAGTAGTATAAAACCAGTTGACGATATTTTAATAGGCGCAGACCCTGAATTCTTTTTAATAGATAGAGAGACTGGTGGTAATATATCCGCAAGTCATTTTTTTCATCACTATGGTGACGTAGGCAGCGATTGTGGCTTAGCTGAACTTAGACCTAGGCCAGCACTTAACGAGCATGAATTGATATCTAATCTTGATGCATTATTAAATAAAGCTTACAAACATTTATCCAATAGAACATTGTTTAAAAATAGAGAAGTAGATATGATAGCTGCATCAATGTTAAATGGGGCTGCAGCAGGATTCCATGTGCATTTTGGATTGCCAGCCGTGTTATTAACTGGAACAGCTGAATGCCACCAAATGCTTAGGAGAATGGTAGACGTCTTAGATTATTATGTTGGCATACCATCTATATTACCTGAAGGATCAGAAGATTTCAAAAGAAGATCTGATAAATACAGTAAATATGGTAAACCAGGAGACTATAGATCTGATAGTTTGACTCTAGAATATAGAGTTCCAGGTGGACATCTGTTAAGACATCCAGTACTAGCAAAAGGTCTGTTTGCCATAAGCATTGTAGTAATGAAAGATGTATTAAGTAGATTTAAAATATATTCAAATGATTATAAAGATATTTTTAGATTAAAAGAT
>Ga0307928_10001154_pt1 | contig 19987 bp, 29 predicted proteins | sample AceLakmetagen232_FD_201815 | JGI IMG/M metagenome (GOLD analysis project Ga0307928, IMG submission 201815) | Saline water microbial communities from Ace Lake, Antarctica - #232 | ecosystem: Environmental > Aquatic > Non-marine Saline and Alkaline > Saline | place: Antarctica: Ace Lake... | reverse complement strand
TGTTTTGTGTGTAAATGTCATCTTTTTTTACCTCCTATGTGTTAAAATAAATGTAGCTTAATAAATCAATACCTTGTACACTTGCTTGTTTAGTTACGATTATATCTTCATTGAATGTTTGGTCGCCTGTGATTGCTCTTGTTCCATCTGTTCTTGCATATTGAGTATGGTCATCTGCTGATAAGCCTTGAATATTTCCATGGTCTAAATCTGTTTCAAGTATTGCACCTGTTTCTGCTAATGTCTTTTTAACATAATTATCTGCTGCAGATGCTATTAAAAAATCATTTTCTGCGTCTGCCAACGAATGAAGAATATATTGTGTATGGTCGTCATCATTAAGTCCAGCTAAATTTCCATGGTCTGCAGCCTGACTTGCTATGAATGTTTGGTCAAAAGCTGACTGAATTGAAATTGGAGTATCTGTTCCTTTTTTAATAATAAGCCTACCAACTAAAAGACCTTCTTCTAATAAAATACCAGGCAACATTGTAGGAGGTGCTTCTGCTTCTGCACTTGCTGAGGTATTATAATATGCTTGTGGATATATCAAAGAAAATTTATCAACCCCTGGACAAGCATAGACCCAAATATTAGCAAATTTATTATTATCAAGGTTTTGTAAAGTTGCAGCTGTTATATCATTCCATTGAAGAACTGAATAATCTGTTGCAGTTAAATCTAACTGCCAACCATTTGTTGAGCTATACCATAAATAATAAAACGAACCTGTTGGAACTGATGTATCAATCGCAGTCATTGTAAATTCAGAAAGCAAAGCCCAAATCTTTCCAGTAGTAACTGCAAGCTTAGTTGTTGCTGGATTAGACATTAACATTCCACCAACTGACTTATCACGAAATACTTTACCTTCTGCATAAAATCTTTCAAGTAAATTTGTCATTCCATCTGTAACCCACCAAGGAGTATTCATTGCACAATAGATATAAGCACTATTAACTTCTTCTCTATAAACTGTGCCTAGCATAAATTGAGTATCTAAATCAAAATCATAAAAAGAAGTTTTTTGTATAATTCTTGAACCTCCATCGTGATATTCAACACCAATAAAAGTTGTATCATTTGTTATAGTCACCGTATCAGCTTCCCAATCAAAAGCATAAAGTGTTGCATCATCTTCATCTACTTTTTTAATATAACCTGTTCCTGCAGCTACAGTAACATAATCATTTCCAAATATATGAGTTAAAGTTCCACCAGTTGCTCTTCCAGCACTTCCAAATAAATTATTATACTCACATTGATTAGTCCAAGTGGCATCACCTAGCTTATTAATAGAAATATTTCTACAATGTCCTTTAACTTGATTCTTTAGAATTTCGTTCTCTACAAGATGCTTTTCAATCTCAAGTTTATCTAGTCCCATTATGTCCACGACCCAATACTTGATATATTATCATTTACATAAGTAAGAGTTTGTACATAACTTCCAGCTCCTATAAATTGAATAATAGAACCAATATAGCTACCTGCTGTTATTCCAGTAGTAGTTCCGCTTATCATATAATCAAATTGCCATGCTGGGTTATTCTTATTATCAGCTATTGGATTTTCTTCAACAATAGCAATATTACCTGAACGAACATAAACATCTTCTAAAGCAATAATAGCACTTCCAATATCTATTGTAATTCCACTTACGACTGTATTAATACTTCCATCAGCATTTATTATTAGTGGATATTGTGTTCCAGAACCACTATTTATTTGTTCAGCCATATTATTCCTCTAACAACAATTGTTGTTTTAATTTTCTAAGCTTTGCTTGAATTAAAAGCATACATTCTCCACATAACCACATACCATTAGTTAAACACATTGCTTCATTTCCACACTTATCATAATTATGACAATTCGGTTTATTCATTACTAACATTATGATACCACCGATAGTAAGCTACATCTACAATTAACATGTGCAGGTGGTGGACTTACATTATTTATATCATAAACATTACCATCTAATCCCATACAAATATCGCATGTTCTATCAGATAATGCTGCTAACCATCTTACTTGTTTAACATCATTTTTTTTATAAGTATCTATTAGTCCTAAGTTTGCCAATCTTACTGTTTCTGTCCTTGCTATCATATTAGGTCTTTTTGCTGCTTCTACTATAACATTTCCATCCTTTGTAACATTTTGTAATGCAACTGACTGAGTTATTTCTGTTTCTATTTGTTTAACTGTTCTATTCTTTCTAAATCCTTCTCTTAATACAGTTCTTAGCTTCTCTACTTCTACTTTTGAAAGTTTTCCTACTGCTAAATCAGTATCTGACATTGCTGCAAGATTTTCAAAGTTGTCTACTCTTAATCTTCTTAATATGTTTACTAAATAATCTGAATAGTTGAAGCCTGCTATTTCTTTAAGATTAATAAACTCTCTTATTGACATCTCTCCTGATTCTACTCTACTTAATTCTAAATCAGTATCTTTGTTTAATTCTAAATCGTTAGTGACATGTTTTTCTGTAGTTTTCTCTCCTGGAACTTCAGGTTGTTTAATCTTAGTTTCTTCTTCTTTTCTTTCTGCATCGTTTGTTTCTGTTTGTTTCTTTGCATCTAATTCTTCAGGTGTTTCTTTTTCTGGTTTAGCTAAAAACTTAGGAGCATCCTCAAAATTTAATAGTCTAGCTACTTCTAATTCTGCCATTCTTCTAAGTGGTTCAGATACATTAAAATTTTCAATTATCTTCGTTAGCTTTTCTATTCTTTGATTGATTTCATCTTCTCCTGGTAAGTTCCAGATAAAATCTACATCACCATCAAGCCCTTGAGCTATAAGAAACGGTTTAAATATCTTCTCTTCAATTATACATTCAATATCTTCTTGTATAGCTCTTATCTTTCTTTGTTTCTCTTCTGATTGAGCTTTAGCTAATCCTTCTGATACACTACCAGTACCAAATAATACAAGAGGTATTTCCATACCATATGATAGTAATTGCATATCATGGTCTAATGTTTCTCTAATGCTTTCTCCAATATTACCGAAATCTATAACTTTCATTTCTACATTACCGTCTGTTACCCATTCTGTTTTATTAGTAAGATATTTGAGATTTTGATTCATATTCTCAAGTACTTCATCACTTGTTTGTTTTCCTGGAACTCCCATCTTTACATGTAACGGAGCTCCTGCTTTTCTACTAATCACTGTATGTGAATCTTGTTCACCTATTACCATATTTTCAATTACTCTTTCATTAGGATATACTATTCCTAAACCATATGCAGCTCCTGCAAGTTTATTAATAGCTAGATGTGCAATCTTATTAGGCTTAAAACTAGTAAAATTAGAAAGAGATGTTCGACTGTACCCGCTTATATCACCAAGCCATTGATTATATTCTTTTATTACACCTTTCTTAGTTCTTTTAACATACATATTATTAGCATTAAGACATCTTATTTTAGTATTATCTAAATCTAGTTCCATAAAACCATTACCTTTTAATAATCCTTCTTTAATCCATTCTCTTAATACAGTACTAAAATCCGTATCTTTAATTAAGCCTTGTATCATTTTTTCAACTTTAGGATTCTTTGATTTGATTGTAAAATCTCCAACAATAGAATCAGTTATCTTATTTACTCCACCTGATACCACACCTACAGATTCATAAATATGTTCAGCGTCTGTAAAACCAAAAGGATGCGCTGTTCCTAAATCTCTTGGAAATTTAATTAAAGTATCAACTACTTCCCCTTTAAACGATTGTTTAATAGGATATTCTTTATTTATAGCTGTATATCCCATTGGTAGCATTTTTGGTTTTGTTTTTACCATGAGAATACTCCTTTTATTCCTAATAATGCTGTAGTTATACCAGATAACACAACTAACCAAACATATTGAACTTTCTTATGAAAGCCATAATCTTTAAATTGTTTTCTTATATGAGTCATATTTCTAAACATTGTTAAATCTCTTTCTTTAGAACTCATTTTCATAAATTGTTCTTCAGATATATCTAATCCATTGCCATTACTCATAATAATTCATCTTAAATATCTTTTAAATATCTTGGGTTAAGTAGTATATATAAGGTGCTTCAACCAATAACTATCTTTCCATACACACCTTTCTCTACATATACAGCTAATGCTATGCTCCAGAAAGCATCACCATGACCTATATTACTTTCAGCAGCTTTTAAATCGTTGTTAACAGATAATATGCTATCAAGCTGTCTTTGTCTATTTAATAATGTGATTTGAGGCTTAAATACACCATCTTCTTTATGATTAACTAATCTACTAAAATTACTTGCCATATCAAATTTATTAGTTTGTTTAAATACTATAGGGTTCCATATTCTTGAGTCTATTAAATTTCGCTCTCTAAATCCTTCTAATTCTGCCCTAGTATCGTCATAGTTTACACTATCTATTAAATGAAAGTCAATTAAATCGTTAATAAAATCTACTTGTTTTGAATAATCCCATCCGTCCATAAACTTCTCATATATCTGAGTATAATGACCGTTTTTTAATGTAAAAATTACAAGATGAGAAGGATGGGCTTTCTTGCCTATATCTAAACCAGCTACTATCTGCATTCTCTTTTCCTTATATTTTGATGCTGCTGTTTTAGATTCTTCGATATCTTTAACTACCTTCATAAGTTCATCTCTCTTAAAATATGCTTCTTCTGACCAAACTGGACTACACATATACTCCTTTCTAAAAGCCTTCTCTCCTATTTCATCATCTCTAATCTCACATAGTCTTTTATAATTAAATAATTCTGGCCACAAAACTTTTTTGTTTTTCTCGTTCAATATAGCTTTATATTCTGCCCAATCCCAGCTTTTTTTTTCTTTTAATTGAAAAAATAAATCTGTCTGATGCTGAGCTGTTCCAACTAAATGTATCTCTCCTCCTTCTTTAGGAAGACTCATTACTTGTTCCATAAATGTTCTGTTGATTTTATCAATAACTGTATAATTAAGTTCATTTGTTGGGTCAGCTAATATATCATCACATATTACTCCCTCACCGTGCCATCCTCTATTGAAGGTTAAAATTCCTGAAGGTATACATTTAAATCTTGAACCGTTACCCCAAGTATAATCAATAACTGATTTCCCGTGAGTTAAATCTATAATTCCATTAAAAAGAGGATTAGATTGTATTAATGTTTTAATATTTTCAGTATGGTATGAACTCATCTTCTGATTATAACTCATATATAACCAAGATTGATTATCTTTTGTTTTTTCGCTCATAAAAATCTTCCACATAATAAAAGCGTATATGGTTATAGATTTAAGGTGTTTTCTCGCAGATAAAGTAGCAGTTCTTTTATTATTTTCTATTCGTTCAGCCCATCTATATGTGTGAGGTGCTGACCTAACTGATATTTTTTTAAAAGACTCTGGGTATATATGTTTTATAAACCAAGCAAAACTATTCCCTGGGTAATCCGTTGCCATTTCTAATAGACTCACGGAGCTTCTCCATGTCAGTATTTATTTTTATGTTACTATCAATCTCTTGTTTTTCTACATAACCTCTATCCTTTGCTTTTGTCTTTAAATAAAACATAATTGAGGCAGCGTGTCCACTTTTTATTAATTTAAATAATTCACTTTCAACATTATCTATAACTATATCTGGCATTTCTTCAACTGCTTTTTTATATTCAGGGTCTTCTCTAATCCAATTATAATGAGATACATTAGTTATTTTAATTGCTTTACATGCATGTGTTACTACTCCTAGATTTTCATACAATGCTTTAAGCATTAGTTTCTTTTTTCCTTTAAGTACCATTTTAATTTTCTGTAAATATAGCAGTTTTAAAACCATAGTTTGTTCCTTCTTTCTTACATTCAGGACAAATGCCACATTTTATCTCACAAGGAACTAATTTAGCATCTTTTATTATCTTATGGATTTTGCAAACCAGCTTAGTTATTATCATATAATTAAGCTCCTTTAGCTTTTATAACTTTTGCTTCTTTATTACCATATAGGAAACTTTGAGTTTCTGCTAAACTTGTAGAATCATCTTTTTTATTATCAAAAAGTGCTCTAGCTCGTTTTACTGCAGAAGTCTCGTCTTCCATTACTGACATGTTATATCCATCATCTTCACCATATCCTTCGTACTTATATCTAAAGCTTTTGAAAAAAACATCGAAAGGATGTCTCTTACTTAAATTAGCATCTCTAACTTCTGATACATCAACAAATTTAATCTTATCAGGTGAAGAATATTTATCCCAATCTATTGATATTGGTTTAAAATCACCTGGGTCTACATATCCGTGCTTTCTTAGAGACATTGCTGCTCCAACTTTGAAGTATTCATCAAATTCATCCATTGCTGCTTTCTTAAAAAAAGGAATTCTTTTCTTAGCTGCTTCTAATCTGTATTTAGCCAATTCAATTAAGAAGTTCTCCTTAGGCGTTCTTATTCTTGTAGGACCTATATCTGTGAAATCTCGCTTCTCGTCTTCAGTAGGTTTTCTATAAATATCTACCATTATTTTACCTCCGTTATGGATTTAATTGTAACTCCGTTCTTTATCTGATTTCGTAAGTTTTCTTTTGTATTTTCGTTTGACTTTATTTGTTCATTAAGCGCACCCATTACCTTTTTATCTTCTGTTTCTTTCTGCTTCATTAGATAAGGTCTGGTAGCATTTTGATATTTTGTTTGAGCTTTTTGAAAGTCAATAGTTAACTGATTAAAGTTTACTTGTTCTTGTAGTTCTTCGTTTTCCTTTTCAAGTCGTACTATCCCTTTATTAGTAAGTTCTAGTTCTTGTTCGTCTAATGGTCGTTTAGTCATTTTGTTGTTCCTCCCTGTTCAATAAAAATGTAGGGTCTATTTCAGCAATTTGCTCGTCCACAATCTTTCTACAAAACTTATCAGGTTTAAAATCGGTATACTTATTAAAGAACTCTAGTTGTCTAAAATTAAAGCCAATACTTAGCTGCATTATTCTTTCTCTTGGTGTTACTCGTTTTCCCATGTAAGTAGTTAGTTAGTTTAAGTATATAAATGTTGGGTTATTTTATATATATAACTTATATCAACTCAGCAATCTTAATAGCAGTGTTATCCCATGAATTTAATTTAGCAATCTCTAAAGCTTTCTGTCCTTTACTTATAACGCTCTCTGACTGCGTATAAGCCTCTCTAAGAGCTTTTCTTAAACTTTTTATGTCAGGTGTTAGCCATTTGATACCTTCATACATAACTTCATGTTTAACTTCTTCGAGTTCACCACCTATAATCCAACCTGTTTCATCAGAACAATAGTCTGTTTGTCCTCCGAAGTTAGTAGTAATAACAGGTAATCCACAAGCCATAGCTTCAATACAAGGAAGGTTATATGCTTCTGCTCTAGTAGGACTTACAAATACTGTTCCTTTATTATATAAATTTACCATTTTTTCATAAGGATAGTTCATTATATCAATATTTAAAAGAGGTAGATTTTCCGTTCTTGGCGATATCTTTGCTATTAATTTATTTAAATCTGGTATTCCATATGCTGGATTTATTTTTAACATTAAATTAACATCGTCTTTATCTGTAAACTCTTCAAAATATGCTCTAATTAAGTATTGTATTCCACCCCTATCTTCTAAGTTTCTAAATCCTTTATTAGCTATAAATGTAAATTGCTTAGGTTTTTTTGTTGGATAGAATAAATTAGTATCGACACCATGTGGCATTATTTTAATCTTTTTAAGAGGCTGAACTTCAACATTCCCAATTTTCCATTCTTTTATTTTAATTTTATATACTTCGCTTTTCATGTATTCTTGCCAAGCTGATTCCACTGCCTCTTTAGTATGCACACTTGGAACAAAGATATATTCAATCTCTGGATTAAGACATTCTTCTAAGTAGCATTTAGGTATAGTAGTACCTTCCCAAACAAGAAACGCCCAGTTTCTTTTAGCATTGGTATTTAATCTCCAAAATAATGGATTTGTTATAATTAAATTAATTTCATCATCCACTGGTTGCTTCTTAACCATCTCAAGCTCGTTATCATTTAACATTGTTTCCCAATGAGGAACTGCTTGAATCGATAACCTAGTATCTGTTACTTTACATAAAGCTCTAGCTAAGTATCTTGTGTGAATATCATATCCTGAAGTTCCGAATATTTGTCCAATTATATTAATCATTTTTTCACATCCTTCATCAATAAATTATTATCTTTTGATAGTTCTAATTCAGTAGGCGTATTATCACGAGTGAATATCTTATTTAATTCATCTTTAAATTGTTTTGTGAACTCTAAGAATATTTCTTGATTAAACGGTGTCATATTTGTTGTTGGTCTCTCTCCACCTGAGGGTGTTAATTGATGATAATTAATTGCTTGAGTATCTACTCCTATTTTAAAATTATTCATAAGAGCTTTGTAGCTAAATACTTGTTCTTCTCTGAAACCATGCATACTTAATCTAGTTGGGAAGTATTTTACTTTTTCATGTACTTCCTTCTTTATTAAAGCACAAGACCTAAAATGATGTGCTGGTATAATTATACTATCTGTATATCCATATCCACAATCATCACTATTTAGTATATGATTTCCATCATCATCTAATATTACTCTGTTTATTATTCCATTTAAATATTTAGGGTCTCTTTTAAATATAGGTCCTTGCATTGGAATAGTAACACCACTTGCTATATCATATCCTGCATCGATTACTTTGAATAATCGTTCAATATAATCTGGTTCTAATACTACATCATCATCTACTCTTAAGAAATATTCGTAATCTCCTTTCTGTATTGCTAAATCTACTATTGCTTGTCTAGCTCTACTTACTCCATGTGTAAACTCTGTTCTTTTTAAGAATATTCTATGGTTTTCTAATTTTATTCTTGTTAACATACAATTAATGAAATGATAAGTAGTTAAAGGAGTACCTGACATATCATCTAATATGAATATGTCGAACTTTTGGTATGTTTGAGTTCGTATACTTTGAAGTAACATTGCTAATTCACTCGGTCTATCTTTTATGTTAATTAATATTGCTACTTTATTCATTTAATATATCTCCCAATGTTTTAGTAAATTTATGAACATCGTCAGATGTTATTGTACCCATAGTTGCTATATGCATACTCTTCCCTAATAGTTCTCCTTTTCCTGGATAAATAAGATAGCCTTCTTTCTTTAAATTATCGTGTATATGGTTATAATTAGCACCATCAGGTATATGATAATTAGTCATTACATTAGACATATGTGAGTCTAATGTATTCTTTAGTCCCATATTACTCAACTCTTTTCTTAACAGAGTTGTATTATCTTTATATCTTTTAATTCTGTTGTCCATACCTTCTTTAAATAGCTCATCTAAGTTTTCATTCATTATATAAAAATTAGGTATTGATGGTGTAAAAGGAGTTTGATTATCTTTCCCAAATTCTATATATTTTGATAAATCAAGATACATATTTCTCTTTTTAAAGTTATCTATAGATTTATTACAACAGACTGCTCCCATTACTGGAGGTCCTCCGATTCCTTTGTTAGTATTAATAACACAATAATCTATACCGTCCTTTGTTATATCTAACTCTTCAGCACCTATAGCAGATACAGCATCTACAATATATGTTTTCTTATATTTTTTACATAGTTCTCCTACTTCTCGTAGAGGGTTTAACATACCTGTTGAAGTCTCCATATAGACCATTGCTACTTCTTTTATTTTTGGATGCATCTTTAATGTTTTCTCTAGCTTTCCCATATCAGGATATTCTCCCCATTTATATTTATTTAAGAATTGTGGTATATTGTATATTTTACAAATCTCGCTTATTCGTTCTCCAAATGCTCCATTAGTTATAATTAAAGGATTTTCTGCTACTGAAGACAAAGTAGCTTCCATAGCTGCTGTTCCAGAACCACCTATTATTGCAATATCATGCATTTCTTTATTTGCTTTAAATAATTTGTAAAGTTTATCTTTTACTTTGCTATATATTTCTTCAAATTCTGGTTCTCTATGTCCTATTTCAGGAAATGCTTTACTAAGTTTACTTGATGAGTTAACAGGTCCTGCTACAAAAATCTTATTTACCATTCTATACTCCTATCATCAACATAAACATCTGCTCTTAATTTATTCATTACTAATAAATGATATTTAATTCCATGTAATTTAAGATAATATATAGTAGACTCTCTAATTGTTTCATTTCTTGCAGTATGAATTATAACCATATTATCCTTTTCTTCATAAATCTTATTACATTTATCTATATTCTTTTGTATTGGTTTTCCTTTATTAACTAAAGTACCATCTAAATCTATTGCCCATACTTTCATTTTATAATCTCCAATAATTTCATTCTATGTTTATTTAACATTCTTTTTCTCTCAATTACTATTACATCTAATCCTGCCTCTTCTTTAATAAACTTCTTATACCAATCTAAATTCTGAGATTTATCCTTCCATACTATATACAATATTAGCTGTTTTTTCTTTATAAGAACCTTCATTTTCCATTGATTTATTATATCAGGTCTATGACTAATAGGCCCTAATACCCACCATCCTAATGGTTTCTTAACTTCTGGACCATCATAATATCCTACTTCTCTACCTCTTATACCCTTTAATATATCATGAACAGGTGTCTTGGATATGTCAGTTGTTAGAGAGTCAGCATAATCTTTTGTTCTATATCTAAGTACTGGAGTAATATTGTTCCATAAGTCAGTCACAACAATCTCATTATTAATTAATTCACATATACAAGTCTCCATATTCACAAAATTAGCGTCTTCACTACACGGACTAGATATTGTAGATAGTTCATGACAACCGTAACCAGAGTACACTGCCTTATAATAAGGCTTTAATGCTTTAGTATGTGCTTCTGTATCTTCACTCATTAACTGAACTGATATATCCTTCAATATATCTTCTTTTCCCATCTTAATAATAAAAGTAGTTAATTCTCTTATTGCTCCACTACCACCATGTATTAAAAATGGCTTATGTTTGATTATCCACTCTGCTTTCTTTATAGTTATATTCTTATAGTTCATTGGTTTCACATTTCTTAACCAATCAAATAACTTCCACTCCGGTTCGCCGTTTGTTAGTCTTAATATCCAGTCTCTTCCGTTCCATCCCACTTGTCTCCATCCTCTTTCAAAGACAGCAGGTTTTATTTCTTGGATAAACGACGGTCCGTAAACCTTTAACGGTTCTCCTGTTGACCCACTAGTATAATGATGTGTTAAATCCTTGTCTTTATATTTACTTAACTTAGGTTTAAACTTTCTAAGGTCATCTTTAGTAGTAAGTGGCTTATTGTAGAACTCTTCCCATGATTTAATGTTATATAACTGCGATAATCTATACAACTGATAGTCTCTTAATTTTGAGTTACTCCAAGTCATTGTTTCAGTGTAAAACTTACTCCAGGGACTCATGTTCTTAGTTAGCTTATCGTATATTTTAAATAGTATCTTTTTCATTTTTAATCTCCTTAGGTGTACCTATACATGTTATACCGTCTTTGCTTAATATAGTATCATAGTCTAGTCCTTGTAATAATACTTCGACTGCTTTAGTATCTACATGGTCTACTTCTATGATTATAACAGGTTTATGTTTTTTAATAATTTCAATAGCACCTTTTAATGCTTCAAAAGAACCACTCTCTACATCTATCTTAATTAACTTAATATTCTTTGTATTTTTAAACTTTTCATCAAGAACTATAGCTTGGGGTTTTGTCTCATCATCAGACTCTTTAAGTTCATCAAATCCAAAATGTTCTCCTTCTACTATCTCATAATGTATAGGCTTACTATAGACTGCACTATTAATAGGCATTGTATTAGATGAGTTCATTTTAATATGTTTAAGTAAGTCTGGATAACTTCTACTTGGTTCGAATGCATAACAAGTTCCCTTATCATGCCATATAGAGGTATCTCCTGTCCCTGCTCCAACATCAATATAGACATCATCGTCGTTAAAATCTTTAACTGTTTTAACTATTGTGGCAAATACTTCAACATCATGATTAATGTGATTTAGCTCCGATGCTCTATATCCTCCTTTGATTAAAGCAGTCTTAGAAAAGTATCTTTTTGTTCCTTCAAGTGTTACTTCTAATATATCCAACCCATATTTCTCTCTAAATTTTTGTCCATTAGTTTCTTGTAATGGTAAAAACTTTGCATCGTGTTCTGGCGAGCCTCTCCATGAGTGTTTTTGATGATGGTCTACCCAATAATTTACGAGATTAGTGTGTAACCCAGATAGATAAACTCTATATGAATAATCTATATCATCTCCTGGACCACCATATATTAAATCAAATACTCCTATTTTATTGATTGTTGTTCTTGGAAGAAACATGCACCATGTTCCCACATAATTAAGTTTATCTACATAATCTGGACCAGAAATATTACTACCACCATAACAAGTAACAAGTCCACAGTTTTCTAGTTTGCTAACAGTTACCATCTCTTCTAACCAGTCATCTTTATATTTTTTTGGAAAGATTACATCGCTCTGAGTTAAAAGAACATCTAAATCACCTGCTTCTTTAATACCATCATTTGATGCTTTTGATACTCCTCCTTTCTTTGTATGAATAACTCTAATTCTCTTATCCTCTTTTGCATACCTATCACATCTCTCTGCAGTTCCGTCAGTTGATTCGCTTTCAACTAGTATCATTTCAAAAGGATAATCTGTACTTTTTAAAAAACTATCTACAGCTAACTCTAACACTGGCATTGCGTTATATGTAGTCATAACAACAGCTACTGGTTTCTGATTATCTTTATCCGAACTCATATGACAGATTATCCTCCAGTATAGCTTTTTCATAAAGTCTATTGTGTGGTGCTCTAATACATCTTTCACACTTTTGTGGATTTATAGACTTAGATATATCGATGTGTTTTTGTGAACCCCAGAATTTCTTATATAATACTGTGTCAGTGTCCTCTTGTGTGAGCTGTGGGTCTCCTCTTCTATCGCAACATAATGTGGCATTGAACTTATCTCCTGGAGTTGTTGGTGGCTCAAAAGTAGTAGAGAACATAGAAGAATAGCATTCTTTAAAATCGTTATTCACTTCTAATTTATTATTAAATTTATGTGTTACTCCGTATACTTGGAAATCCTCACTTTCTAAGTCTCTCGCTTTTGTTATTTGACTTCTAAACTCTTTAATATCTGAATCTGAGAATGGTGTCTTAGAGCCTTTGTAAGGAACTCCGTAAGGTCTTATATGTATATTTCTGCAACCTGTATCTTTTGCAATCTTAGCTGCCTGATAGATATCTTTTACATTATCTGGACACATTACAAACTTGTAACTTACACCATGACCTTTACCAGGTTTTGATATATAGCCTTTAGTTTGAACCAAAGCTTCAATATTCTTAATCACATGATGAAACTCGTCTCTACCTTTTAATTTTTTATATGTTTCTCTTGTCCCAGCATCTACACTTACTCCAGCCCATTCGCAATTACTTAAATCAAATCTATCTAATAGTATTCCGTTAGTTATTAATCCAGGTTTTATTCCGTTTTCTCGTAGTCTATCTATAAGGTCCTGTGTTGCTGGGTTTGTTAACGGTTCTCCTCCTCCAGCTATACATGCTGCTTGTACTCCTCCCCATACAGGATGGTCTGTGAAGTTAGGAAGATAATCTGCTATTTCTAATAGCGCTTTCTTACTAATTATACCTGGATTCTTATTTCTAATATAAGAAGAATTACACCATTGACATTCAAGTTGACATAAATTTGAAGGGTCTATACCTACCGATGCAGGAGCTGGTGGTATATCTTTACCTACCTCGCTCCAACGAGGTATTTGAGCACAATACTTAATCCAATTAAAAGGATTAATCTCTGCTGTCCATTCTTTATTTTTTTCAGTCATTTTTTAACTCTCCTATTAACATTTGTTCATGAAATGCTAATTCATTCGGTGCGTCTCTTACTCTAAAATTCTTAGATAACTTATCTACCCACCAATCCTTTGATTTCTTAATTTTATGAGTTGGGTCTAAATCTAAATGAGGATTGCCTATCCAAGGTATTGAGAATAAGAAGTTCTTACCATAAGATTTAACATTATCAAGAGTCTTATCTAAATCTTCTTCGTTTATATGCTCCAATACATCTACGCACATTACTAATTCAAAATCTTTGAAATCCTGTTTTTCTGTTATATCACCTTGTTTTATTTTAAGATGCTTAAAAAGATTATGTTCTACTGCCCACTTTGATAGTTCCATTCCTTGATATTCGACTCCATAGCTATCAATAGCATAACCATATAATCCTAATCCACATCCTAAGTCTAATATACTCTTAGCATTAAAATAATTAATCCATTGTTTTGATAACATATAATGTTTTGGTTCTAATTCTCTACGATTAGCAAAATATAATTTATCTGGGTCTATAAGAAACTCTTTTAATATTATATGTGGTATATCTGTAGGTTCTACTTCAGTAGTTGGATACTTTCCAAATAAATGAGCAGAATACCAATCTTCTAAGAAATCTTTTGAATGCATCTCTGATTTTGCAAGATGGTTTAAATACTTCTTTCTTATATCCCATAATCCTGAACAATATGCTAAATGCCAAATAGTAGTAGCTTTAAATGTTTGACATATATATCGCATTTCCTTTTCTGATAATAATTTATTATTTTTAGTTGTCCAAAGAACAGAGTGCTCTCCTTTTGTATACTTTAAGTCTTCTCGTATCTTAAATAATCTATTAGGAACAAAATGTTCTTGATTAACTGCATCTTCTTTGCCTAGACTTCCTATAAAGTGTCTCATTTTAACTGAAAATAAATAATCTTCTGTTAATGGTGTTATATTATCGATAAGAAACCTAATTTTTGATAAATCTGCTACTACTTCATCTGCGTCTATTACTAAGCACCACTCTCCCATATGATGTTTCTTAAGATATCCTAAATAAAAGTTTCTTTGCTTGCCGTTCATTTGTTTATCTTCTTGGTCGAATGCATTCATAATACAAGATATATTAGGATTTAAATTATGAATAAAATTTAATGTATTATCAGTACTTCCACCATCACAATAAACAATATTATCTGCAGTTTTAACACTCTCTAAACACATTTTAATGACTTTCTCGCAATTTTGCCCCATTATAGCTATATTTAATTTTTGTTTCATTTTATTGACTCCTTAAACATCTTCTCAAAAGCAGGTGCTACACATATATTAAAGTCATACTTCTCTTCTACTGCTTTTCTTCCGTTCTTTCCTTGTTCTATTCTTATATCAGGTCTTTTATATAATATTTCAATCTTATCAGCAGCATCGTTAACATCACATATTCCTCGTTCTACTTCCCATGAACCAGTAATACATCCGTTCTGTGTTCTTAAATCATACTCTTTAGAATCAACAGAGAATAAGTCTATTGTTTCTACACCAGCTAATTTTATTCCAAATCCAGCTTTATTATCAATTACTAATTCAGGCGTTGAAGTATAATCAGTAGCTACTACAGGTACTTCACAAGCCATAGCTTCAATAATTGGTATACCAAAACCTTCTCCTGAAGTAGATAAAAAGAAACAATCCATTACATTATAAACTTCATTCATTTGGTCGTTTCCAAATCCTTGATTTGCTGTCATTCCACTGAATACTACTCTATTCTCTAATCCGAACTTTTGTATTAAACTATACATCTTCCATAAAGGTTGAGCTGGGTCATTAGGGTCTAAATGCATAAATAATACAGCTTCTGGTATTCTTTTAGCTATTATTCTCATAGCTTTCAGAGTTCTATCTAAATGCTTTCTTGGTTGATTTCTTGCTACTACTCCTATAACAAACTTATCTTCTAGTTTATACTTCTTTTTTAATTCAATTATCTTTTCATCTGGTAGTTTAAAAAATAACTTAGTATCGAGGCCATGTGGTATATGTGCTACACTTAAATTATGATAGTCTTTTACTTGCTTCTGTCCAAATCTGGACATAGCTATTGGATTCTCTATCTTCTGAAGTATCTGAGCACATCCCATTGGGAGTCCACCTCCACCATCTGTCGGAAACCAGAAGAATGTTCTAGCAGGAGATGTATCTATCTTTAAGAACCATGCATCACTACCATACATCATAAAAGTATCTAATAATATAATAAATATATCAGATTTAGTTTTCTTAATAATATGAGACATTGAATTTCTAAAATAAGAATGTATCATCTCTCCATATATCTTAAAATTACATTTAGTTCCATCATGTAACTCAGCATTATTTAATGTCATACCATTATATGCGTTTGCTAAGTAATGCACCTCATGTCCTTTTTTAACTAAATATTGTACTAATTGTAAAGCTTGATTTCTATATCCTGTTGGTATAAAAGGACTATCTGATAATATTGTTATTATCATCCTATGCTCACCCGAATCTTATTTTCTCTTCCATGTAATTTAACAGTTGGACATCCTCGTCGCATCATCTCATATCCTGCTTCTTGTGCATAGCTTCCCCAATGAGTTAAAAACGAACCTGTTAATAAATAATGTTTTCCTGACTCTGTAACTGTGCTATCTCGTTTATTAACCTTATAAAATTGTCTAACATGATGACTTAATTGATGGGTATGTCCCATAGCATATATATCCACATCCACCATGTTACCTAAATCTATACAAGCCTTGATTTTAGTATAAGGTAGTCTTGCTCCTGAGTGGCCGTGAGTCGTATACATTGTGTAGCTTTGACTATCTACTTTTATATAATGTAATACTCCAATACCATAATACTTAACTTTATATTTTTTAGTACTTAACATCTTACATAAAGTTTTAATCAAATCCATACCCGAGTGCTTATATAATCGTTCTTCATGATTACCAATATGCATACCCAATAACTTACCTTTATCTGCTAATGGTTTATATAATTCATAAGAAGCTTCTAATTGTTCTTGTACAACTTTATCTTGTTCAAATACTCCTGCTCCTATAGAATTCTTAGTAGCAGTCTCTAGATGGTCTCCCATTCCGATTACATAAGTATTCGGCTCTTTTAATATCCAATTAATCCATCTTTTATGTAATTCTTTATCATAATATTTACTACCTAAATGTTCATCGCCCATTAAGATTATCTTAATCTTATTAGCATTGAACTTTAATCTATTTAATTGCATTGTTTTGCCACTTGTTTAGTTGCTTGAGGTTCATCAAATTCATAAGCTTCTACTTGTTCTTGAGTAGGTATAATCGACATACCAGAATAATAAACTATAGCTGTCCCAGATTTCTCTACTTTAAAACAACAGCCACTAAAGAACATAGCAATCTCTTCAGGACAAGTAAAACCTTTAACGGTTTGTCCTGTCTTTACAGACCCCATAATGTTTCGTAATTTTAATTGCATTTTATATATATAAATTATATATATAAGAGTATTTAAATGTTTGCGAAAAATAATAAAAATAATAAAAAATAAAAAATGTTTGAATTGAAGAATTATGCTACTGTTACTTCAGTATCTTCATCAACTTCGAAGATAACTTGTACATCGTAAGTTTTTTTTTCTGATGCTTCGCCGTCTTCGTCAAATTTTAACTTGATACTAAAATCAACAGTTGTAACATCATCATCATAAGTAATTATATACTCATCATATACCTTACTTACTTCAACTTCATCAAAATCATATGAGCCAAGTACATCTACATCCTGTCCAGCTGCATCTTCTTCATCTTCAACTGCTGACATAAACGCATCAACTGCTAAACTTAGCATATCTGGTGCTGGTACTTCTACCAATTCTACAACAGAGACATTAATGACTTTTTCAACTTCAATTTCCTTGATAACTTCTACATCCTCTCCCATCAATACTGCACCGAGACTAAACCCAATCAGCAATGAAAGTAGAGCAAATACTGCTACAATTCCTTGTGTGTTTTTTTCCATTTATAAACCTCCTATGATTTAATTTCATTCTAAATATATATAGATATCATGCTATTTAAATGCTATCCTTCTACTTCTTATAGAACATTTCTTTGATTTTAATTATAGAGTTATTAATATCTCCTTTAGCATTCATTAATATATTTATACTCTTTTGGTGCATAAAACTCTTAGGTTTATTAATAGCTTTAATCATACCTTCGCTTTTCATATGTATAAGAATATCAACTGCTCTCCTCTTTTCTAACTCAAGTCTTTTTCTTATAAGTATATAATTATCATCGTTAACAAAAACAAGTTTAGGCTGTATATCATCTATGCCCTTAATCACATGTGCTCTAATTTGAAACTGCATTATTCTTTATCCTCTTTTCTTCTAAGGTTATAAATATCAACATATTCTTTATAATGTGTTACATCGTAACCTAATATGTCTGCTACTCTTACTCCTGCTTCATATATCTCAAGGGTTCCTGTATTAATAGTTCCTATTGAACTCGTTCCTTGCATCCATAATCTTTTATGTAAATTATATAACATATTATCTAAAGACTTCGGTAACTTTTTCATCTTTAAAATAAGGTAGTTATAATATATAAATGTTGGCTTTCTCGCTGTAAGAGTGTAAAATAATGTAAAATTAAAAGATGATTCCACCAACTAAACAGTGTATATCTTCGAAGTCAACAGGTGCATCAGTTACTGGATTGTTGTCGCCTTTAGTTATATATGTATCGTTTTGAATATCTACTATTCTATGAATTACATATCCATTATTACGCTTAAAAACTATGATATTATTAACTTCTAAATCTTCTTTAGTAAAATCTTTTATACATATTACAGTAGTTCCTGGATATAATGTTGGTAGCATTGATATACCTTCCATATTATTATTAACATAATATTCTCGTTGTGAACGATTAATATCTTTACCATCATATGTAATAATATCTATACCAACAATATTATCAAATATTGTTTCTGGCGTAGAGAAATTATTACTAATATCTTCTATGAAGTTAACTTCTTCTATGAACTCATCCATTGTTATATTTTCCCCATTCTTATCAATAAAGTAAGTATCACTCTGTAGTTCATACACTGCTATTGTAATCCCTACAGAGAACATACTTACCAATATGAGAAAATATAAAAAGAATCTTATAGGTATGTTCATTTTAAATCCTTAAGTAACTTTTCTGCTTCTTCTTCAGTAAACTCAGGATAGTTTCTCAAAAAGTCTTCTTTATCAGTAAACTCAGGATGGTTTCTCAAAAAGTCTTCTTTATCTGAAACTTCTTCTTTGTTTGTTTGTTGTTTTTCCATTTTTGTTTTTACTCCTATTATTTAATTGTATCACCTCTTTTTTTTACTTACTCTTGCCAATCTTTTAAAAATTCAACTTTGTATATAGTTGTGTCACTAACTTGTTGACAGTTAGTACATGTTTGCTCATAATGACCTATTTCTTCAGCTTTATTGAAACTGATATAGCCATCTTCACAAAGTCCATCTATTGAACCTTCATTAATCAGCACTGTTTCGCCTTTTGATATTTGTTTCATTTTATTCTCCTATTGATTTAATTGCATCACCTCTCTTTTTTTACTTACTTACCTACTGCTTTGTTAATTAAAGCAGATGCTTCTGCTTTAGTAAGGTCAGTACTTATTTCAACTTTAATCTTACCTTGGTTCTTAAGATTATCGATAAAATTCTTTTGAGCATCTGAAGCTGGTTCTTTAGCTTTTTCTTCCTTACTATTTTGAATTATTCTACTATTGTATACTCTAACAGCTGTGTCCCAAAGCATATCATCACTTATCTTCATATTCATTTCTGTCAAAACTGCTTTAAGTTCTGTGATTATTGGTTTTATTTCTTTTATTTCCATATTTATATTCCTCCTATAATTTAATTGATTATGATTTTCTCCAAATTTACTTGAAAAAGATTACGATGTTCCC
>Ga0307928_10001151_pt1 | contig 19995 bp, 42 predicted proteins | sample AceLakmetagen232_FD_201815 | JGI IMG/M metagenome (GOLD analysis project Ga0307928, IMG submission 201815) | Saline water microbial communities from Ace Lake, Antarctica - #232 | ecosystem: Environmental > Aquatic > Non-marine Saline and Alkaline > Saline | place: Antarctica: Ace Lake... | reverse complement strand
CCAAGTCCCTAATATTGCAACATCTAATGTTTTTGTCCAGTTAACACCTAAATCCCAAGACATCCATATCCCGGGGTCGTTCCCATTATTTACACTTACTGCGAATGTATTCCCTTTAACCGACATGGTTGGATAATAATTTGGCCAACTTCCTCCCTGCATCCCAACTGGAATAACCAAATCGCTGACTGTGGCTCCGTGGTCTACGCTTATTCCCATAACAGTCAATGTATTTTTTAATCCGAATAACGCTGTCGTTCCGTCATAACCAGGGTAACTACATCTATAGGGACTAGCTGTATTAACCCACGCCGCCCCGTTCCAATACATAGGAACATCCCAACCTGAAGCCCCGGCATCTCCCTTAATTCCATGCAACGGAGCACTATTGCTCATTCGTGTTCTGCGAGAATAGTCAGTGTGACTACCGATTCCTACTTGCCAATCAAATGTAGCTCCGGCACTGATTGAATAAGCTTCGGCGTCGCGATCTGCCGCGTCTCTCCCGCTAATCCATATTTGGTTATGACTATAAGGAGTAACAAAGATATCATAACATTTATCCAAACTTTCAAGTGGAACATCTATTTTCCTTTCTGTAAAAGTTATAAAATCGGTAGTCACAAAAAGACAGTAATACTCGTCCCCAATAAAATAATTACCAAAACTTCTGTTACATACGGTAGTATGTCCAGAAGTCCCAGCGAGAATACCTTCATATAATATCTGCCAATTAACTCCGTGATTTAAGGTCCTACATATTCTTACTCCCCAAGGAGCCCTTATTCTTCGTATAATAAGATATAACTCCCCATCGGCAGGGCAAGTCATATTCTTCCGTACGGTATAGAAATCAGCGTCGATAATAGTAGCCATTATACTTATTCTCCTTCCCTAGTTAAGTTTTAAAGGTGGGAGTCCATTTCCACCAGGTCGGCGTTGTTGCTGCTGTGGTGGGTTCATCTGAACTTGTCCGGGCATTTCCACACAGTCGAATTTAGTACAATAATATGAACCACATTCGCAAACATCCCAGTACATAAACACGACTTTTATTTTTATACTCGTTGCTATTATAGTCGGTGGATGAGCTTGGTCTAAAAGTGGAACCTGTTGTACAAAGCCACCACTAAACGAATCTTTATGAAGAACCAAATCGTCTTTGAGCTCTTGTATTAAAGTCGCTCCTAATCGTTTTTTACTACCACAAACAGGACACGAATCAATCAGTATTGGGTACTGGGTTCTCGGTTGGGATTCCAATGGGTCGTTCATTTGTAACCTCCCCTAAAATATGTGCCTTAATATCATCTATCTGTCGGTCGAGCCATTCTTTTCCCTCCGGCCATCCAATAAGAAGAGAAACAATGCCTGGGGCAGAATCTACAGCGGACTCCATTAACCATTCGCTGTTAAACCATCCCAAGTCTCCCAATTTTGGTCCGAAGTCTATAAGTATATTCTGATTATCTGCGGTTAGTTCATCCCACAGTTTTTTATCTTCTATAATATATTGGGTAAAATCTTTCAATGGAATCTTTCCGAGATACTCTTCCATGGCTCCTTTTAAAATATCTGGAGCAAAGTGGATAAGACTCCCGGCAAAGAAACTGGAACCTAAAGTATTTAGATTCATTTAAACCTCCGCAGTAGCTTCCCTCTTTATAACAAATGGTTGGCTACATTTAGCACACATGGTTGTCTTAGAAGTTGGGCCAATCCCAACCTGTGTTTTGCAGACAGGGCACGAAAGCTCGCCGGCTTCCCCTTCGTTGGCGAAGATTTCGATGGGCGCTGGTCTCGCTTCAGCGGGTTTAGATGTGACCTCCCCGCCTCTGGCCATCAGACCTTTAGCAAGGGCTGAACCAACTTGGGTTGGGATATTAGCCAACATGGCATATTTCTGTTTTTCCGCGGCCAATTTTTGTTGGCTTTCCAAAGCCTGGGCATCCAGTTTTTTTATTTCTACCTGCCACAACCTGTCATCTTTTTTCATTTCAAGAGCGAATTTTCTGTCCATAGACTTCATTTCCATTTCTAATCTTTTCAGGGCTATGTTAGCATTCATATCATTATCGCCCGGAGCTTCCTTTCTAAAACCGAGCTTGGCGGCGATACTTTCAATCCCCTCAAGTTCGGAGAAGAAATCGTGCTTGCCTCCGTTTTGGATAGCAAGTTTAAGAGAATCGATTTGAGTCGTTAAATCACCTTTTAAATGCATCATCCGGGTTGAGTTTAATTCGTCTTTGACTCGGTCTCGTTCTTGTTCAAGTTCTTTCAGTCTTATCTCCGACGCTGCTCTTTCTTTTTGCGCGTCTGCTCGGGCCTCTCTCTGTTGTTCCTGTATATCTATATTGCCTAAATTTATACCACCGCTAACTTTGAACGGGGGTTCCTGAGCTGGCGGATTCAGGATAGATTCCGTGAGCTGCTGTTCTTGAACAAGTTCCCTTCTTGCACGTGTTTTTGCTACTTCTGTTTGAACAGCTACCAAATCTTGGGGAGTTTTTTCAGCCACAGCTTTGGGGTCTGTTTCACTTATTCTTTTAGCTTCGTGGACATTCTCTACCGGCATAATTACATCCTCCTTATGAACTGGGAACGACTGCTACTGTTAAACCATCTTCTTCCTTCTCTTCTTCTGTATCATTTGGTTCGCTATCATCGTGGCTCTCTATAATAACGAGAGAGTCATCTATCATGTATTGACCAAGGGTTATACCATGCTCTTTAAAATACAGGTAGAGAACGGTATCAAGAAAGTTCTCAAAGGGCATATTAGAGCGCCAACCGTAGTATTTTATGGCAGCGTCTTGAGCTTGCTGCATTATAGGCGTATAAGTGGTGGTAAATATTCTTGGGACAAAGCGCACCTCAGAAGCTGTAGATAAGACATCTGTTGTACGGAGTGGTCCACTTGAGTCACGGGCTTTTACAATCTTTCCGTCAGCTGTTAATTTCTGTACCTTCTTCCCAAAATTGGACTCAGCCTTCTGTTCGGGAGTACGTTCAAGATAGGGTGGCATTGTAATGTCACCAGAAATCATGTTAACACGCCCTAAACTCTTATGAAAGTCTTTCCCTTCCCTTTTACCTTCGGAAGCTATATGATGAACGAACTTCATACGAGCATCGGTAACAAACCCACATAAACATTTATATCCGTCTTCCGTTTGAGATTTACTTGCTGTCATACTGTCTATGATAAGTTATTATTGGATATAATGTCAAGTCCTTAATTACTTTCTTGACTAAATTAAAAATATGTTTCAAAATGGTATATATATAGGAGGTCAAATGGAAACTAATGTTTTGGCAATAATAATCCAAGAGGGCTCCCGGTTCCTTTCAGAATTTATTAAAAACCGCCAATCAAGTCCAGTGATAGTGTCCACCGAAGATTCCGAAGATTCCATGGATAACTTTATTCAGAGTTCAGAGTTGCGTCTAAAACAGTTAGCCGACCTTCGAACACCCGAAGAACTTGAAGAACCCAAAAAACTCAAAGCAACACCGGCCGTTAGTATAAACATACAACAGAAATCCTCAGAAAGTATTGTTCAACCAGGTAAGGCTCAGGAAATAGCTGTTGGTTGTGTTCCATGTTCTATGGGTCATTTCGGCACCTGTTCCGGTCTTTTAAACGAGTCTGTGAGATTCTCTCATGGGGGAGATGGAGTAGGTTCCCCGGAAGTTATAGACCGAGTCAACATGTGTATGGACGAGCTTAACGCTATGGAGCGTGTAGACCTTAGACCAGAGATGATAACTCAACTGAGTGGTTGGGAAAAAGAGTTAGCCGAAAAGGTGCTAACAGAAAGCAGGAGGGCGAGACATAAACTGGAAGGGCTAACAACGGCAGAAGAATTAGAAGAAGCCGCTTCTACTATATCAACAACTCGAAAGGAAATTGGGAGAGAATGGTTTCAGCATAAACTTGGCGCACTTAGTAAGGAAGATAAAGACGAAGTGAGCAAGCGTATAATGGCTAAAATCGAAGAGATGGCTAACGATATAGAAGAAGAAGTCGAGGTATAATGAGAATAGCTAATCCGAACGAAAAACAGGCACAAGAACCGGAAAAAGTTTATTTTTGTCCCAGTTGTATGTATAATAAAAATAGACCAGGTAGTTGCCCTAATTGTGGCTCTATCTTAACTACGAATAATCCCGAGTCGAAATTAATGGGAACCAGTGGGATGCATAGACGCCAGGAGTGATATATGAAAAAGTTATCTGAAGAGGTCATTTTAGAACGTTTATCCGAATTTCTAATAGATAAACAGTATGCTCCAAAAGAAGTCGTTCATGAGAAAATAAAAGACATGTCATTGGACTTCACGAGCAATTACACTCATGAGCAGGCACAAAAAACTATGGACGCTTGTGATTGGTTACAGGGAACCCTAAAAAATAAAAAACGTCCCCACCAATATAAAGGAAAGACAATTTATTCGCCGCCTTCGATATGTTATACTTTTTGGTTCCATGCGGAAGAATATGGTTTAAAAACTGATTATAAATCTCCCGGCAGTAAATCTCAGATAGACAATCCTAAGATATTCCCTAAGGAAAAAGAAATAGAAGATATGAGTTGCGACTCAGCTATTTTATGGGCGATAGAATCTTTTGATATAGCTCACAAAGTAAACGAGCACGACTTTTGCTATGAAAATATGTCCAAAGAGGGTTTCAACGATTTATTCGCTGAAAGCGTTTTCTCCATGCACGATATTTTAAATAAAAAATGTGGATGCCAGGAGCGATATAGAACCATCGGAGAAAGAAAATAAAGAAGCAGAGGTGGGGCTATGACCGCTAAAGTTGATGAAATACTGGATAGTATCCCTTTATTAGAAATAAACATCAATGAAATCTTCGATTTCAAGGACAAATGTATCGATCAGATGGCTATTGATATCATAAGCGAAAGCTTGGACTATGCTCTAGAAACATCGGTGCGACGACTTGAAAGCGTCGCCAAAATCAACCCCACAATCAGGGAGGCCGCTGTTCAAAATATTCTACCGGCGGTTAAGACTCTTCGCGACCTCGTGCTAAGAGCGCCTGCTTGTCCTACCAGCGCTCTTGGTGCTGCACCTCTCAAATCTCCTCCTGTTAAACCTAAGAGAACAACTACTAAAAAGGTCGCTGCTCCAGAAAAGCTACTTAAAAATATAACTGAGTCTGTAAAGAAGGCTGCGCCAAAGACTACAGCTAAAACTGTTAAAGTAACAGAAGAGCAAAAAGATGCGTTGGAAAATGTTAAGGACGCAGATTTAGTTCTCTATGAAAAAGTACAAGCAGATAGAGCAGCTGGTAAAACACTTAAAGAAGCTGTTCCTGGGGCGATTCTGGAAAATAAAGGAATCGTAGGTGTAGGCAAACAATTTACAATTAAGTTCAATGGAAGTCACAAAAAATATCATATTGTGAGCAAGGAAGCGTACAAAGATGTAAGCCAGACACCCGTAGAGGCCGGTGTTGAAAAAATATCGGAATCTTCGAAGTTTGCGAAGGGAGTCATCGGAATGGAGTCTGGTGACAATAAACCAATCGAACTGGATGGTAAAACTTGGAATGCTCAGGTTTTAGATGTTAAGGAAGGGTTAATAAAATATAACCCACACCTTCTTATAAAAGAAAAGGAGTAAATAATGATAGAAGAATGTAATGTAGACGAAATCCTTAAACAGATGAAAACCATCGATAATTTAAAACAACTAAGGGAACAAATGGGGGAGGGGGTTTTAGTGTCCGAATATCCTGAAATGGGTGATATTGGAGGAAAACTCGATTCCGTGATTGAAAAAGAGGAAGCCAAGCTCCAAACAGCCATGGATGTCTGTGGCAACCTTGATGACGAATTACCGGACGAACCCCTGATACCCGATATAGAATTACCAGACATAGAGATTCCTGAACCTCCGGAGTTAAATTTAAGTGAGGAATTACCAGAGGTATAAGATATGAGCGACTACCAAAATTGCATGACGAGCGCTATGAGAGGTTTCCCGAAAGGCCTTTCACGAGAGGAACGTGGAAAGCTCTTTTGTATCGAAGCGAAGCTTTGCTCAGGGAAAACAGAGGACCGCGATGAAGCCGCGACTATCTGTGCTAACCGGCCTGCTAAGGAAAGTAAGCCTAAGAAGAGTCGCACAAAGAGTATTGATGCGGGAGCCATGGCAACATGTATTATAGGTAAGATAACCGATAGTAATTTAACAGCCTCGGCGCTGACTACTTATATCAACGAATGTAATGGCGGTAGTAGTGGGAAAAAAGTCGTTACTCCTAAGAAGGAAAAAGAGAAATTCTTAAAGAAGTGCGTAAAAGAGAATACAGTCACTGGAACATTTTTGGAGGGTAATAAAATGATACAGAAATGTATTTTAGAATGGAAGAAAGAGAGTCACGATGTTCCAAAGGAATGATTTTATTAAACTCGTAGATACTACCGGTAACTATCGTTTTGGGTACATCTCTAAAACAGAGTCCAGAGGTTCTACATTGATAATAGATTTAAGCGAGGAAGGGTTAAATAAAATAGCCTATGATTCAGATTATGCCACTAATCGTGGTGATTCAGCAGCAGATTATCGTACTTTACTCACTGGTACAGAAAAGAAAATCGTCCCTTTGTTAGGTAGCTTTTTAACCACAAAAGAGATAGCCAGTCAAATGAATATTTCACCTGTAACGGTAAGGTCGCATATAAGAGACCTTAAAAATAAACTTGGATTGGATACCCGAGAACAATTAGTAGCGTATTCGCAGGGTATCTGCAAGACGTTAAAATTATGATAGATATAGAAGCCTCACTCATTTTGAGTAAAAAGAGACTGGATGATTTAAAAGATACTCTTCATCCGGGAAAGTCGATTCCGTTTAAACAAGTGGGGTTGTTAAACACTGCCAGGCGTAAAGAAAAGATACTCGCGAGCAATATAACCGTTCTTAATATAGCTAAGGAGTTTATTAGAAAAAACGGTCGCCCGCTTTCTGAAGCAGAAGAAAAGGGCATATTAGGATTACTGAAATGAAAGAATTATCTATAAACCTAAAAGACGGGGGGCACATCGAAGTATTTAGAGATGAAAATAAAGATGTGCGTATTCAGCGTAATGACATATCTGCTACTATTCCTAAATGTAGTGGGCAAACTGTCCTTAGTGTGCTCGCCTTATTAGATTTAGAGGGAGAGGAGGTATTAGATGAGCCAGAAACAGATTGAGGAGTGCTATGATAAAGAAGATAGTATTTCATGTATCAAAGAAGTGGTTAAAAACGCTGAGGGCGCTTGTAAACCTCGCATTATTTTATTGACCAGTGAGAAGTGCAGCGGCTGCATAGAGGGAAGAGAAGTCTATAAAAAAGACTTAGCCTCTGGCCTTATCAGCGAAGTTGATATAAATACCCAGGAAGGTTTAGAAATAGCTACCAAAAACAACGTCGACTCTGTGCCGGCTATATTGCTGGTGGACTGTAACAATTTGCTAATATGAGATGGAGTTTAAATGGATAGTAATACTAAAAAATGTTTAGTGAAACCAACCATGGAAGAAGCTTTTGATTGTTTAAAAATAGCTTTAAAGACGGACAATAGTCCCTGCCATCCAAGACTTGTTTTATTAACTCAAGAAAACTGCGATTCTTGTAAGAAAATAAAAACAGAGTTCAAAGATGATATTAAAAGCGATACTATCACAGTAGTGGACATTGATTCAGATGATGGTAAGAATATCATAACAAAAAATGATGTCGACGCTGTTCCAAATATTTTTTTGTTAGATTGTAATAATTTTATAATTGAAATGAGCGATTAAACGATTCGCTTAATCATTTAGGTTGTGTAGGTGTGGTAGGCGTGGTAGATTTAATTATCAAATAAAGGAGGACTAATTATAATGGGTAAAGGTAGAACCATGGCTCGTGCAATGAAATCAAAGATTACCCCTTTCGGCAGATGGTGTCCGAAACCTAATGCTCGTGCTCGCTGTATGGGAACACTGCTCCAGGGTGGACACGGTGGACGCCAGGCTTTTGCAGATGCTTCTGCGAAATGTAAGACTAAGGGTTCATAAAGTAGCGAGTGATTTAATCATTTAATAATAGAGCCTCTCGAAATGAGAGGCTCTATTATTTTACGCATTATTGACGTGGAGTATGTTCTGTAGGCATACCGGCCAAACAATAAGAACACGATGTATTTTGACAACTCTTCCAGAAATTACATCCGAAGCTAATCTTGTAAGAATCATCATTTATGAAAGTAATTCTCAATGGTGTTATTATGACTGTTCGTTGCTTGGAAGTTCTTCCTTCCTGTTCTTCGAATTGATTACATTCCCCTATTTGTGCCGACGGTAATCCGATGTTAGCTATCATCTTTTTTCTCCTTCTTTAAAATATCTTCTAATCCTTCTTTGACTCCCTCTATTTGAGTTTTTACCGCCACCGCTTGCTGAATAAGCAAGTCTGCTGACCCTATAAGGCTTATTAACCTCTTTGAAAATTCGCTTGGTTCTTTTTCTGGCATTTTATCCTCCTTCTCAAAACTTGGTGCAGGCTCATCGTTCTGAGCCGCTATTCTTCTTTTAACTGAACGGGATTGGTCTTTCTCCATTTTAACCTCTCATCCTTGTTAATACTTCTTTCTTAATACAATCACTGCAGAACCCCTTAATACGAGTGGGACATACTATTTGATGGCATTTAGAACAGATAGTTTCCATTTTTACCACAGGTGCAATAAGGGATGCTTTGAACATATGCTAAGCGACCTCCTGTAATATCGTAGTCGGAATAACCACCACGGACGCTATCATAATAGATTGGAGTATCGTCGGTTTTATCATGTTTATGTTCCACCTTAACTCACCAATCTATTCATTACCTGTTTTCTAACACAATCATTACATATATTATTCTTCTCATTTAATTGCATACGAGTCGAACATACCATTAGTGCACACCTCGGACAAAAATACTCCACATTCCCACAGGTGCAGTAGTAAGTTTTATAACTAAAAACAGGGGTTTCTACTATTTTATCATGTTTATGTTTCATGTTTATACCATCCAACCAAATCGTGCAATCGCTAAAGCATCCGCACGACCTATATGTTTCTTCAGTGATAAATCTAATTCCGGATACAGTTGTTGCGTTAGAGTCCTGCAGGCGTCCTTTTGTTTCCCTAAGAGTCCTGCCTGTTTTTTCCAAGCCCTCGGCTTAACAAGTACCAGGGGGAATCCCAGAGCAGCACAAACACCAATTACCACCCCGTACGAAGTACCAAAACTAAACATGGACGTTACTCCCTGACCAGGCATGGAATGAACTTCTTCAAGATAAACTGTTGGGATTGGACGCTCTGTAACGGATGAGCCATTTGTTGCAGTAATACAGTCTTTCAATATTTTTGCCAGCGCTGGGGCATTTATTTGCTGACGCTTCACACCAAGAGCCATAGTTGGTATATCATGGACAGCCAAGCATTGAAGAGAGTCGTTTAATATTGCTATAGCACCAGTCAACCCAGGGTCAATACCAATTTTCATGTCGTACTCCTTTCATTGTTTATTTTCTTATCGTAGCATCTGCTACATCGTGGTGATATGTATTCTGGTTCACCTTTTTGGCCCCTCTCGTATAAAGGATAATCCTCGGTACCAAATAGCCCTGGAAAAATCTCCTTTTGATAAGTACTGGTACACAATCCACATTTTGGACATTTAATCATTAGAGAAACCCTCCTAGATGATAAGCCAGCCATGATAAAACCATTGCTAGTATGAACCAGATTACCGCTGCTAGCCACTCCCTCTTATAAACTGAATTCCCGAAAGCTAATATTGGTAACGCGAGTAGTAAAATCCAAAACCACGGATACTTTTTAGCCATTCGAATAAACTGTGAGGTAAACGGCTCAAGCCGACACAGCACGTCTTTCCAAAACCAATGATACGCTTTACCAATCCAGTCAACTACCTTTTTCATTTGGAACCTCATTTGTCTCAATAAACCGTAGTTCGTATAAATCACCATCATCGATGACATCTTCGAGCTTAGCATTATCTGGTATTTGTTCTAGTTCCTGTTTAAAAGTGTGAATGTCGCTATCAAGTGTGAAACTAATTATATGCCTTGTTTTTTCGACTGTTATTATCATTTCTTTTGTGTACATTTATTCTCCTCCCTTTTTCATTCTAGTTTATATTATACGAATCTTACTCCCGAGTTGATAAGTGGGAATCCGTTAAAAACAAGGATACCCTCCCTACCTACAAGTCTATTCATTACTTGTTCTGAAGTGGTTTTATTGGGATAGGGAACGTCCCATATTTCGAGAACACTATCATCTTTGATTACGGTTTCCATATGATGGTCGTGAGGGATAGCAATGTATGGATTATATACAGTCCTATCCCCCCTATCCCCCCGTTCGATTTGGGTAATTACTGTTTGTTCTTCTTCGTCCCTATAATAAATCACATAATCCCCGATTTTCTCGTACCTTGGAACTCCGGTCCAATTATTCATCGGACATCATCCAACTGATTATAGCCTTGAATAATTGGACTACAGCCAGAAACCAAGAGACAGGAAATAGTATAAATATTACCAGTAAAAGTTGGCGAATTGTCAATTGTTCAGATAATCTGTTATCTTCCATTTTAATGCCCCCAAAATTGTTCTATATCCAGTTCGGCTTGCCACCAATAATCGTTCCGGCAAGCAAGACACTCTATCCCTTGTTCTTTATGGAATTCCGGGATACAGTGTTTTAATTTCTTGCCGTTTTCGATGTATAAACATTCTTTACTCTCGACCTGGCTCCACAAATCTTCCAATAGTTTGACGCCTGCCTTAAAATCTTTTAACGGAATCTTATGACGCATTTTGTTTAAAAGGTAGTTTCCTTTGATAATGCGCATTTTAAGCACTCCTTGCGAAGTAGGTGGAGGACTACAGATACCACAACTCCATCCTACACCGTGATATTCGGGTTCTATAGTTGAATACCACCAAGTGTTTTGCCCACATGAATAACATGGTTTGTCCGGATAATCTAATATACTCATTCTGTTAACCTCTTCATTACCACTTTTGAAGTACTGAAAGCTCTCGTAGCTTCGATACTGCTGTAATATCCTTGTTCTACTAACCATTCAAGGAAACCATCTACTGCGGACCCCATGGTATAATCGTCGTGGAAGTTCTCTACACGCCTTTCTCCACTCTCTCTGTGATATTCGACGTTTACCATTTGTATTTTTATCATAATCTCCTCCATATTCTTGAAGAGCGACTTCCGCATTTAGGGCATGGGACCCACTGTCGAGCTTCCCATTTATGGGAACACCAGCCACATTCATAGTGTTCGACGCCGGTCATTCGTTTTAATACTTCTAATGCTATTCTATCCATCTCACTCCTTAAACTCTATTTTAGCCGTAACTTCAGCTGCAAACCCTATTTCTGTAGCTTTAAAGAGTTTTATATCATCTTGAGCAAATCCTTGTTTTATAAGGTCTGCGATTTGCTCTTTGGCTTGCGGGGCATAGAACGAACTAAAAAAGTCCGTACATCCGTTGTAAATAATAAAATATCTGTCTTCCACTAAAATAACCTCTCTTTCTGTAATTTTGCGTGTTCGTTAAAGTCTTTACTATAGTCTTCCCATTTATACTTCCGCCAAAACCAAGGTACTCCGTAATAACTAAAAAGTGCGTTCATATTGGTATTATCCCATCCGGGTGGAGTATACTCTCGCTTCAATGAATCGAGAGGCCGGTACCTCATTGGGTAAGGCGAGGTATCGATATCTACAAGATATTGAAGCCGTTCCTTAGCCGCTTCGAATGTATCTCCTTGGATAGGGTCACCGACCAGGCAGAAAACTGATATGGCGGAATATCTAACACCCTTACTATGCAGGAACTCTGCACAGAGCCTTATCGGCTCACGTTCTTCTTCTTTATCATAAGCAAACCTCCATCTTTCTAGTTTTAATTGAGAGTATAGGTTGTAGTATTTCTCCATGTCGTTTACAAATATACGGCAGTCAAACCCACTATTTAGGTCGAGATTACGAACCTTTTTTAATTTCCTTACCACGAGTTTCTGATGTTCCCAAGTAGAAGCCAGAATATTATTGTCACCTACCCAAGGATTTTTTCCGGCGGGTATTGGAAACTCGTCATATTCAACCACCTTCCGTCCCTCTATATCTTTTACAATGCAGAAGTGGCATCCTCGTGGACAACCCCTCGATGTGAATACCAATTCGTAGTTGTCCCCAGGAACATGTTCGAAGCGTGGGTCCAATCCAGTAGCAGGGACGATACCGGTATGCTCTAAGATAAAATTAGGTAATGCTGTTGCCGCCGGTCCTCCTATTTCTATTTCTATATTGTGCTCCTGCAGCAAATTAACATTTGCAACCATCCCCGGAAGGTCCCAGGTGAAAATACAGCTGAAATAAGCCTTCTCTGCCTCCCACACCTCTGGAACAAATAAAGCACCTCCATTTGTTATCATAGCTTGGTCGCCTTTAAGTTCGTGATAACGCTTAATACGATGCGTCGCTAAATTGTAAACTTCCGGGCTACCGTTAATAATTGCGATTTTCATTCTTCTCTTTTTCTCCTATCACCTTCTTTGGTTTTCAGTTTTTCGGGGAATCCTTGAATCCAACAAATTACACATACTCCTCGCATATATGAGTGGTCCAAATGTATACCCTGATATTCCATAAGTTCTACCCCACATTCTGAACATCGCTTTCTACCAAGCATGCGGTCAAGAACCTTTTGTTTAACTTCTTTGTTTTCCAATTAATCCTCCCAAGCACTAATGCTCTGTAGTTGTATGGTTTTTGCCAGTTCCATATGAAAGCAGACTATACATATCCCTCGTTTATCTGCGTTGGAACCTTTCACAAATTCCTTCCCACACTTTGAACATCGCTTTCTACCAAGCATCCGGTCAAGAACCTTTTGTTTAACTTCTTTGTTTTCCAATTAATCCTCCCCAAACACACTTACTATAGGCGGTGGGTATGGCATTTATGTCTATATTGCGTGTCCATTTAATACAGTCTTTTCCAGTTATTCTATCCATTACTTCCTTAGCGATTCGCTGAGCTGATGCTTGTTTTTGTTTCCTTCGTTTTCTCTTGTCGCATCTTCTCATTTTTGTCCTTCTTTTTATTCTTCTTTTTTGGTTTTTGTTTTTTCGCTTCTTCGCCCTTCCTTACTTTTGAACACAACCAGCAATAAGGGTCGTCATCCCTCGGGAAAAAGGGGGCTTTACAGGTGCAGTAGCGAATAACTTTATCCTTCATGCAGTCAGTCTTAATTTTACTTGTTCAACTATTAGTTTCTTTATTTCCTTCTGCGTTCTAATAGTTCCTATTATTATAGCTAATGCTAATATAAGATAGGCAACAGCGATGTACCAATAATCTTGGAAAAAGAATGAGAAAAAGAAAGCAGTTGATGAAAAAAAGCCAATCCATGCGTAGTTAAACTTTTGTTGCATTCTAAACACTTTTATTTTGTGGGCTATAAGATAATCTGGTTCATGAACGTGATTCTTTAATAGGTGAGCTACGAGTGCTATTTTGTCGCTAAACTGTTGATGGCACCACGTACATTCCATATTATATCTCCCTCCTAATAGCGTCCAGCCACCATTTAGGTATCAAATGACGGGTGCGAGCTAATAACCGAGTGAAATTCTTATCCAGAATAAAAGTATTACAATAGTCGTCCTTACTTCTTACAGCTCTACCGGTCATTTGAATCAGAGTTTGTATAGCTCTCAGGTTATACCACCTTTCACCGTTAGGTAGCGCTAGTCTTGCTTTTATCTGTTTATCGGATAAATTCATATATGGTATCTTGCATATAATAACACATCGACATTCATCGTCTGGTAAATCAACTCCTCTATCAAAACTCGGGGAAATCATTACCAGCCCCTGGGAGTTTTTAAACATATCCAGTTTATCTGTCCTTGTAGCAGTATCATGAGTAATGATTTTATCTCCATCTATCCCATGAAACGGAAGCATTTCTGCTAGATAATCCCTTATTCTGTTTGAAGTAGCGTGAACCAATACATTTTCTTGCGGGTAGAGTTTTATTATTTTTGCTACTTCCTCCGAGAGTTTTGGTAGCTCTTCGTCCATCCTGTCATATTTTAAGTTTGCCACGGGCTTAAAATGTATGAGCCTGTTCTCTTTTGGGAAATGAGAATCTAATCTCTGGTACTTATAAGTCGAAATACCCAAGTCCTGAGCCATAATCTCCGGGTCTAAAATAGTACCACTCATACCCAGGAAACGGGCTCCGTGTCTCCATAGATACTTTTCGCAAAAGGGACCGACAGTTATAGGCTTGAAAGTCGCGACCCAGCCATTTTTATTGTTCTCAATATCTAAAATCCATTCGTCGTTTACTTCTCTTAGAAACATTTCCATCTGATGGAGAAAAGATTTTCCCCTTTTGATTATTTTATTATTATCAATATCAGTTGGGGCCCACATACTCAAATTCGTTGGTAACTGATGCTCCATTGTATCTAAGTATGTTGTGATTGCACGACCAGATGTGGCAGCCCACACCCGCCATTGAAGCAACGATTCCATATCTTTAGGCGGATGTAACCCATAATGCTTACATTGCCTCTGAGATACCGTAAACTTAATAAAATCCATCAGGCAACTTTCAATCGAATCAATTTCATCGATTACAACCATGTTGGCTCCCGAAAACTGACCCGGGCCATTCACCTCGGCTAAATAATAAGCATCGTTCAAGACGGCTAATTCAGCTTCGATTGCTCGACGTTTCTCTATACGATAAGTACATGGTAGTCCGCAGCTCGATGGGCATTCATCGCAGTTTATCTTCGGATTGGCTGTACAGGGGTAATTACTACGACCCTTTACCATGACTCCCGGGAAATCTTGGAGGACTTGATTTTGTAACTGTATGGTCCGGGTGAGATAAATGCACCTATAATTGTGTACGTCGTCCGTCATCCTATCGAGGACTTGGTCTATTACCGTTAGCCTTTTATAAGATGAGATGCCCACTAAACTCTTTCCGGAACCGGTAGGAGCATCTAAGAGATACACATGAGCACCAGCGCTCACAATGTCATTTACACTTTCTGCTTGGTCAACTCTCCAGTGCTTAAACTTATTTGGTAAATCGAGTTCGGGGGGGATAGTGATTTCAAGTTCTTCTATCATATTACCTACTTTTCCTTAATTCTGTTAAGGTTTTTCGTTCTTTAATCATAATATCTCCTCTTTGCTTCTTCGACTCTCTGTGATATGGCTTCTGGGTCCCATCCCTCCCAATCATCCTCTCCGTTCCATCTACCAGTTAACCTAGCCATAACACAATCGGCTATAGCTTTTTTCCATATCTTAATACATATATCATACAGTTCTGTATTTTTGGTAGCAGACCTAGAAATTATAATTGGTTCTTCGAAAACGGACGATGTTGCCAAACGAATATGGAAGCTCATATCCCCCCTCTTCGTTCTACTACGAAACCGCTGAGGGCAAGTTTATCCACATGTGTAGGCCGTTCCCCAAAAACTACGAATCGTTTAAGTAGTATAGAAACCCAATCATTGCAACTAAAAACATAGGGCTGAGAAAACCACCCCTCCGCTGGCTCAAATTCGATTGGAACAGTCCGACCTATCAAACGCTCCATAACTTCTCTTGCTTCCGGCTCCATAGCTAATTGTACGAGTGCTTGAAAAGTTGGGATTCTGGCATAACATGGTTCTAACGGATGAACTCCTAAAGTAGTGGAACAGCTATGCCCTAATCCAATTTTAATCTCAGTAGCGGTCGGCTCAGCAGAAAGCTGAATTATCTTATAAATACCTATAATCTTATTACTATCCGTTTTGTGATTAACCCACTGATACCATTGTTGATGGGACTCTTCGTACTCGTAATAAGGAAAAACGCCTTCCCCCCAACTACCTAACCCAAGGTCCCATGGTAATAAATCACGAATGACAAGCTCGTCCATACTACTCCCTATACATACATTAAGAGCGCCGCCCTCACGTTTTCTTTGAAACTATCTTTTAGTTGTTGGTTCATGTCCCACGCTGGTATAAGACTGCTTACGGATGGGGTTGCTGACGGGGTTGGCACTGATGGCGGAATATTCCATATCTGATTACACATAGGAGCATGCATCGAATACATCGCATTTGGATAACGCTGTACTGGCGGCTGATTATGCGTGGAAGGAGAATACATCGCATTAGGTCCGGGAGGAATTGGGGGATGGAGAATGTTACACATTACCCTGTCTATCTTCCTGCTTAAAACTGACATTATTTACTCCTTTTCTTTGCTATTTCATAATCCTTGTTATATTTTATCAGAGCTTTCTCATTACCATTTGATAGGATTTCCTTGATAAAATAAGTTCCACCCTTATAGGCAAGAGGGAACTCGAGAAGATATGTCTCCCTCTTTTTCCCTTGTTTCCCGTCAAAGCCACAATGGGAACTGCGGAGAGCAGGTATAGGTTGTGGGCTGTGGCTATGCCTTTTCCCACAGAACGGGCATATTATTTCTGCCCATAAGTTCCGTCTTATTATTACAGCTTTAGCAGTAATCGCTGGTATTTCAGGCGACTTATCACCGCATTCTGTACAAACAAATTGTTTGTTTCCATTTGGTAGGTCTATTATTTTCCAATTACACATTTTGGCCTCCTGAAAAGGAATACGCATAATACGCATCGCGAAAAAAGGGAATACGCTTTTCCTTTAAGATTTTGTGCCTATTTTTTGGAAAGGAATACGCATAATACGCGAATACGCTAAAAAAAGGGGTGTGCCCCTGTTTTCTAAAATTTTTTGCTCCGTAACCACTCCTGAAGTAAAGTCCAAACTAAATGTTTCCATGTTCTTCCTTCCTTTTGAAGCTCAGTTCTGATACTCTCATACAATTTGTCCGGTATCCCCACATGAATATACTTCATAATAACTCCATTTATGTACAACTTCTATAGAAGTATATACCAAAAATGTACAAAAGTAAACCAAAAATATATATATATGTTGTTTCCACGCTCAGAAAATATTCCCTGGAAGTTTTAATGTCCATAAAATGATATACCCCCCCCCACACCCCTTTTTTCATCGTATTCGCGTATTATGCGTATTCCTTTTCGTTTTCCGTGCCTAATTTTTAACATCAAAAGCGTATTCCTATTTTTGCCAATGCGTATTATGCGTATTCCTAATATTCGGGTGACGAAAAAAAACATTTAAACCATTCCATGTCGTAGGATAGGTATTTACACATTGTCTGCATAAAAAGATTTCCTGTTTGTTTTGCGTAGTTAAAATGTATGGTGGTTCAGCGGTTCTTTTTTTACATAGTTCGCAAGTAAAATTACCACTCATTCTATTTAGAATTTCTTGGGCGATAGGGTTTATCATTTTACACCTTCTAATCTTCGATACTATCATAGGCCAAGATTTGGTTATCTTCTTCTACGTGGTAAGTTTCCAGCCCTAATAAATCTAAAGCTTCCGGTTCACCGGATTGATACCGGGAATAAATCTTTTGCATCAATGAGTCGTCCCATTGTATAAATCTGAATGAATGTCCGCTGACCCTCTTAGGCGAACCAATAACAATACTCATAGATTTAAGGATTTTGGATACTTTGATACTCGAAATATCAATGTTGTTCTCATCTTTCGCTGTTTTAGCTATGGCTGCACAGGTCGTAGTATGCTTCCCCATAATCTTAGCTGTTTTGAACAGCGCTGATACTATTCTTCCTTGGAAACTATCAGCCGTTTCCCCACGCAACTCTGCCTGATAGCCTTTAAGAAATCGTCTGAACTTATCAAGTGTTTCAGGGTTGTCAGCAAATATAGTAGCAAAAGGCAGACAAACCTGCCGTAATCGTCCACTTATACCCTCCCCCAGGTCTATATCTACTTTTTCACTCATGACTTTAGGCATATTCATTAAATGACGGAATCTGAATAATAGAAGCTTATTGCGAAGATGGTCTACCGTTTCACGTGTTTCCTTAGAATCATAGAACGCCGGTAAGTCACGAGATGTTTCCGCCATTATAGTTGTCAAACATCGCGACTCGAGAGCCATATCATCAAAGCGTTTCCGGGTACCAAATAGTTTTGGACCGAATACGGCAAATGTCTGCATTATATTAGGGTCGTCTTTTACACAGCGAACGATAGGACTGCCACGTTCTATACCAGAGTTAAGGATTTTAACTAAAATAGTAGCTTCATCAGAGCGCTCCATATCATTTTCATCGATAATCAACGAGCCCTTATATTTTTCAAGGAGCCTGAATATCGGAGCCGGCGTGATGGCCCCTGTACATTTAGTACGTTTGTAACTGATATTACCCAGAACATCGAGGGCGCGAGACTTCCCTGTTCCATAATCTCCCAAAAACCGTAGGTAGACTACTGACGGCATACGGTCATAGAGCCAGGTCATCAACACATACCAAGCCGTCCATTCTACGAACATCGGTGAATAGTCCGCCAGATGGTTTACATGGTCTACGATTTCCTGAACAAGCTCCTCAGTTGTACCATATTCTTCGATACCGGTTGGGAATCTGACTAACTCGTCTTTGATTTCGCCCCCATATATAGGTAAATATGTTACTTCACCCACCTGAACTTCTTTTTCTTCGGTAACCACCCCTGTTTTTAAGTTATATGCCATAAAGAGGCATTCAACTTTAGCTGGGTTAGTAGGATTACGTACTACTTGTTCGTAAAGTACCCCATCCTCTTCCAGTAGCGATGTCTCTATAATCAACCCCTGTTTCTTCTTTTCCGCAACTACGTTAATCTTCCAAGTACAATGAGATTCGCCAACACAAAAGCCAGATAACAGCCCACTCGTAATGGAGTTACACCCGAAAGCGTAACCATGTTCTGCTGATTGTACTTTTGTCTGCAATATACGCATATCGGCTAAGGGTGGGTGATTTTTGGCATCCCAAACCATTATACGAGCTAACGCTTCCTCTGGAATATCACCTTGGTCTAAGAAATGCCTTGCCAGAGCAAAAGCAGCTTCGTCCCTCATCCCCGACCCAACTCCCTGAAGAATCTTTATAATACAAGGGGGGCTATCAGGGTTTTTATTTTTCTTTTTCTCTTGTTTCGATGGTTTAACTGGTATCATTATAGGAGCAGGGACTGGTACGGTATCTTTGGCTTTCGTAATTTGATCAGCGGTGTTTTTAGTAATGGCATCTAGGGCTACTTTTAATGGAATCTTTTGTTGGTCGGCTGTATGCCATTGACGGGCATCCCCGAAACAAGGTAAGTTAATGTAATTACCGTATTTGATAACTTCATCCAACTTGTCTTGTTTCGGGAAGACTTCCGCGTAAATCCCCAGTTTATCTAACAAACCTATTAGCACGTATCTAACATCTTTGGCTACGAGCTTATCTCCAAAACCGTATATATGGTATCCTTTCCCTTTACTTTCGGATATATAGGTTTTTATATCGCGTTCTAATAATTCGTTTCGAATGAGTACTGCTTTTTCGAAACTCTTTTCATCTAAATCTACAGCGAAGAAGTTTATTTCCCCGTTATCTAATAATGGATATACTCCAAGAGATTTTTTACCCTGCAAATGAGCGCGGTAATTCTCAATAGTTATTGGTTCTTTGTTACTCTTCCCTTCTACACTACCCCACACATCGTCCCGACCTTTAAAAAGGGAAGCATATTTTATAACAAGACCGTTTAAATCGTCAGACATTATTATCCTCCGTGACATTTTAAGGTTGGTGGAGTGGGCGCAGACTCCTGCCGACACCCACTCCGATTTACTCAGCGAGTTTAGTTCCTAAAACATGACTTTAGGTAATGGTTCAGGCAGGGTCGCAGCTGTAGAATCCGACTCAGGCTTAGGT
>Ga0307928_10001150_pt1 | contig 19999 bp, 38 predicted proteins | sample AceLakmetagen232_FD_201815 | JGI IMG/M metagenome (GOLD analysis project Ga0307928, IMG submission 201815) | Saline water microbial communities from Ace Lake, Antarctica - #232 | ecosystem: Environmental > Aquatic > Non-marine Saline and Alkaline > Saline | place: Antarctica: Ace Lake... | reverse complement strand
GCTTTGTGGATGAACATGAAACAATTTCCACGTAACCTTTTACAGCACACACACGCTTACGGTTTATTCGGACAAAAAGCTGTGCGCGCAGGTTATCACAGTTTAACGAGCGGTGCTTTGCAAGGATTACGAAGTGCTTTACGTCTCAAAGGATATAAACAAGGTTGGCTTCAGTCACAAGCAGGGCAACGGGCAGCGGGTAGCGTAGAGGTACTAGCGCGCTTTCCCTTTATAGGACTCAGTCAATCAGCTGTAGGTAAGATAGCCCAATCTGGAATGTGGCCCCTACGTAAATCGGATATGCTGAATATCATCCATTCTGGTGAAACGGGATATGCTTGGGCGCAGAGCCTCATAACCAATCCTAAATGGAAAGCTCAATGTGAAGCTATGGCACTCAAAGATGGTCTTCCTAAAGATGCTTACTTATGGAATGAAGAAGATGCTGTTGCTGAATACGATTGGGGAATCAAAGTAGCACAATATAAATATCTCGTTACTGGTACACCTCCGTTTTATCGCAACTGGCTTGGAAAAGTATTCGGTGCGTTGCAATCTTGGACGATGAACTACTGGGGTTCTTTTCATCGTGAGTTGATATATCGTGCTTGGACAGGACGTACTGGTCGAGCAGATGCAAACGGTATGCATAAACCTATCCCACTGAGTACCCGAACAGCAGCGCTGCAATACCTTCTGGTAGCTGTAGGTGTTCAAACGATTTTAGCTAAAATGGGATTGGACTACAGTAAACAATTTCTCTTAGGAGTTATTCCCAAACAGGTAAGTCCCCCCGGACAAATAATGATTGGTCTAGGGGAAGTAATGCTTGGTTATGCATTGAAGATGAACGGGGCTCAATCTGCAGATGGTTTAATTACCCATGGAACGCGCATGATTAAAAATGGGGCACGTGTGTTCGTACCCGGCTCGGCTGCGGCGCGTACTTGGTCGAAGATTTTAACGGGTGAAGAACCTGTTAAATCGGCCTTTCTCTACCTCCCTCATGAGAAAAAAGAGGCTCTACCAACTCGACAGAATGTAAAAAGGCAAATTCTTAAAGAAGTCGGGTTGGAGAGCCCCCGCAGTGCTGGTTCAAAGATGCTTAAACTTTAGGCGTCTGCTTCGTTATAATATCCTTTACTATACCATCAACCGTATCATACAGCTGATTAGGGTTTATAGTCGGGGTTGCTTCCGCTTGCCTTTTAGCATTTCCGAAATGAAACCCAATCATAAAGAATACCAATTCAATGATACGAAAGCCTAAAAGCGTTACCAAAATAGCGCTTCCGACTCCTAGTACTGGTATAAATGTTTGACTAAACATCATCTTTTTTCACCTCCTCAATTTTTTTACCCAATAGAGCTGTTATTAATTGTGTTCTGTTAAGTTGGTCAAGTGCTGCTTGTAGATAACCTTTTACTACATTCACTAAATTGTTTCCACAATTCACTGCTATAATATCGGCTTTACCCGTAACATTATTAGTCATCAATAGTACACAACTAATCTTACTATATTTCTCTTCGCTTAGAGTTGTGCGCAGATGTACTTTAATTTGCTCGCGTAAGATATTTTGTTGTTCATCGATGCTTATCTTGTTCATAGTTTCTCCTTTTCTCCCCAGCTCGTTTTAGAATATTCTATTTCTACTTTGATAGGAACCCGAAACTCGAAATTCTCCATTAAATGTTTCACTTCTTTTATAACCTCTGGCTCAACTAAGTAGTGGACTATAATCAATTCATCATGTACGTTCATTACCATGTATGATTTTTTAGTACGTAAATAATCACCTACTTTAACAATAGCTATTTTTAGAACATCCGCAGCACTACCCTGCGCCAAAGCATTAACCGCTTTATAGTTCTCACCAGCGTTTAATCTACGATAGCGTCCTACGAAATTTTTTATAAATCCACGTGTTCGTACAGCTTGTTTAGCAGCACTTACGAATGGACGTAAAGCAGGAAACGTATCATAGTAATCATTTAAAAATTTAGAGGCTTGCCCCTCATTAACTTTTAATATACTGGCTAATGTTCTTTTACCCATACCATATAAGATACCAAAATTAATTTGTTTGGCACGTATACGCTGTTCTTTATCAAGTGCATTGGCTGGTATATTAAATAATTTCATACCAGTCCAAGTATGAAAATCTACTCCCGTTTGAAAACCCTCCATCATTATAGGGTCTTTAGAGTAATGAGCTACCATTCTAAATTCTATTTGACTGTAGTCAAAAAAGAGGAGCTGCGCTTCTGCAGGATGTGGATTAAGAAATGCTTTCCTAATTGAGTCTCCGCGTGGAATGTTATGAAGATTCGGACTCCAACAACTCAACCTTCCAGTGCGCGTACCTACTTGTTGAAAATCAGCATGTATCCGATTACCACGAACTACCTTATCCAAGATGCCCTTGATATAAGTACTAGTCAATTTAGCTAATCCGCGATATTCCATTAATGGTGTAATGATATCATGCTTATCCTTTAATTTTTCCAAAGTGTATTTATCCACGGTAGCTTTACCCGTTTTAGCAGAAAAGTCTTTAGGTGGTAATTTTAATTCATCATATAACACCACCGATAATTCATCTGTAGAATTGATATTAAAAGTATGCCCCGCTAATTTGAAAATTTCCTTTTGTATAACAAGGAGACGCTTCTCGCAATCTTCTTGGAAATTATTCAAATATTCGACATCTATAAGGACGCCTTTCATTTCCATGTCTACTAAATGATTTTGTAGATATATTTCATTGTCATATACTAATTGAAATGATTCTTGTACTTCAGGGTAAAAGATATGATGTAAAGCTAAGGTCAATTCGGTATCTTTACAAGCATAAGGACCCAATAGTTCCGTAGGTATTTGACCATAGTTTTCCAACTTATGTTCTCGGAAGTAAGTTTTTATCACTGCTTCATCATCATCCGCATGCTTATCAACATATTGAACACCAAGGTCTTTTAATTTCTTGCTCTTCCTATTTTCATCTAAAATATGAGCTTGTATCATGGTGTCGTGACATTTACCATTTACTTCTATGTCCAACATTTTAATGAACTTTAAATCAAATTTACCATTGTGAAACACTTTGTCTATATATGATTTAAAGATAGGAGTTACTATTTGTACACATGCATATCCGTCTAAATCGTCACTTTCTCCTACCGGTAGATAATAATTACATTTATCCGAACTGAAAGAGAATCCTATTATACTATCTTTCCAAAATGCAAAACCGGTCGTTTCAGTATCACACGCTATTAATTCTTGTTCCAATAGGTGTTTTTGCATAGCCATAGCTTCTGTTTTATTTTTGATAATTTTATTTTCCACTACTGCCATAACCTTTTTCTCCTCTTATTGTTTTGGATAAACGATGTGATTTTTTGACGCATATCCGTGGAACTGGTTCGAAAAATATTTGTGCAATCCGCTCTCCCTTTTTAAACGTATATGGCATAGGAGTTTGATTAAGCATAAACGGTGATATTGGACCTCGGTAATCTGCGTCGATGATTCCGAGATGGACGCGCAATCCTTTGAATCCATGTGAACTCCTTGTATAGATTTTAGCAACCCAACCTTTCGGTAGCTCCATAGCTAAACCGATGTTGATGGGCCTACCTTGCCAAGGTAATATTGTTACTTCTTCACAAGTGTATAAATCCCAACAAGCGGCATCTTTATATGCACGTGTAGGTACTTTGGCATCTTTATGAAGAAGCTTTATCTTAATAGATTTTGTGAAAAACATTCATCAACCCCATGTTATATTTAATGATAATTATTTTATCCTTTGTAAGTCCTTTTATGTTAAAATCTAACTTGGTTTTTATACGTTCAACTGGTAAACCTTCTTTTTCATTGAATGTTATTCCATTCATACCATGTACAAACGCGGTTGAAGAATCAGCGCCTGCGAGCCAAGTGTAATGCTTTTGCGCCGTCAGTTCTTTACAATTCTCCATTCCTAGTAAGTGGAATTCTTTACCATGCGTACCTACCATGTTATGTATATAAGCGGTTAACATACAACGATTAGGCATAACAGCATCTATACCAGTAAGGTCTTTAAAGCAGTCTTTTATAATGATAAAGCTAAGTCCTATGGTATCGATTTCTTTTTTGAAAATGAAATTATGCAAACAATCTATATAATCTACATGTGTTTTACCTTGGGGCACAGCCATAAGTTTCCACTTACCCATTAGATTATTTGCTTTTAAATAATCCAACGCCGTTATTACATGCACCTTAGTATATTTTGCTTCGCGATATGTATCTGGCAATACTATTTCATCAACGTTTAATTCTTCTGCCATTTTTATCAATTCACGTATCGGTGCAGGATACCCTTTTTCATAAGCGCCATTATCTAATATCTTGTATTTAGTTGATTTTTTCATAAATTCTCGATACGCTTTATTGTTCTGTGCTTCATGTATGAGAATCAAATACATGTCATTGTATTCATCAAAATCTTCTAAATATGCCGTAGGTACAGTGTGTGCAAATCTCATTTTTTCACCTCCGCTATAATGTCTTCTTCACGAACCAATACGTGGTCATCGTCTATTCTGACTACGGCAAATCTTCCCACGATTACACGCATACCTTCTTTTAATTCACGACAATCTTTTCCTACGGATATTACATCTGCTTGTACGTTGTCATCATTCATAGACCATTGTACTTGTGGTATATAAATACGACCTATCTTTTGGTCCACTGGTTTAGTCAGCAACTTCAGAAGAACCGTCCTTCGCCGTGGCCGAAGTTTCATCATTTTCTCCTTTCAAATCTTCTATGAATTTTTTACGTACCATTTCTAGTTTTCGAGATGCTAGAAAGGCATAGGCTGCTACGTCGCGTAGCTCCTCTTCAATCATAAGGAAGACATTGTTTTTAAGGAAGCTTTCTTCCCCGTATTCTTCTTTACCTTTTTTTAATCCTTTCCATACCGTCTCCATAAAGCCTTCAAAATCTAATCGGTTACAGTAGCCTTCTTTCATAATTACCTCCTTTTCCATAAATCATGTAATAAATCTACCATGCAACGCCAATGAATCACCTTACTTGTTTTATCGCTTGTCATAACCCAACCAGTACCACAAGTATTCTTTTTACAATAAAAACAGTATGTTGGGGTGGCTTTCTTCTTATTATGCCACATGTTACCTCCCTATTAATCTCATAAATTCTTCCTTCGGATTTTTATTACCTTCAGGATTCAGAAACACTCCTCGCATCACACTTGTAGTGGTAGTAGCATTCATATCTTTAACTCCGCGTATCATCATACACATGTGTTGCGCCTCTATAATTACGCCTACTCCTTTTGGTTTAAGGTACTGCATTATAGTGTCTGCAATTTCAGTTGTAAGACGTTCTTGTATTTGGAGCCGCTGAGCATACGCTCTTACGAGGCGTACAATTTTAGATAAACCAAGAACTTTACCATTAGGAAGGTATGCAACGTGACAAGTACCAAAAAAAGGAAGAAGATGATGTTCGCACAGAGAAACCAACCCAATATCTTTAACAATGACAATTTCATCATAATCCTCCTTAAATGTTCGCGACATAATGTGTTCAATATCAACGTCATATCCTTGCGTTAATTCAGCCATCGCCTTAGCATACCGCATTGGCGTATCTTTCGTTCCTTTTGTATGGGGCCATTCCATAGCAGTAAATAATTTCTTTATCGTATGCGCACCGCTAGCAATATCTTTATCCATTATACCTCCCATGGAAACACTAACCATTTATCTTCCGGATATTTAGCCACCCAAAAATCCGGCATTGCTAAAGTTTTTCCTTTTACATACAAAGTAGCTATTTTGACACGTACCATTCTTTTGTTACGCCAATCCGCTAACGTAGTACCTGAATCGGATATATCATCAACAACCAAATAACTACCAAAAGGTTTATCCGTTAATGGTATTTTTAACAAATGAGATAAATGTACTCCCATAATTAAACCGCCACGTGGTACTCCATAAATGCAATGGAAATCTTGATTAGCATCTTTTATCGAGGTTGCTAATCTATGAATATCCGTTTCATATTGTTGCCATTCAATTTTAACATCCGTTTTTGCCACTTAACACCTCCTTTTGTTTTTATGCTATATATTCAATAGGGTCTTTTTCACCGTTCAATGCAAACGCTTCTAACCGTTCTGTACAACTACCACATTTACCACACGCTAGAGCTTCCCCTTTGTAGCACGTCCACGCATTAGCATAGTTTACCCCTAATACTAAGCCGCGTTCCACGATACTCTCTTTAGTCATATGGAGATATGGCGCTTCTATATTGATAGGTTCATAATGACACACTTTAGCTACGACTTTCATAGCGTCTACGAAAGCTTCTCTACAATCCGGATAAATAGCATGGTCGCCGGCATGTGCTCCATAATAAATATCAAGCACTCCAACGCGAATAGCATGCGCCATTGCAAAGCTTAACAGTATCATATTACGGTTTGGAACTACGGTATCTTTCATACTGTCTTCATCGTAATTTCCTTCTGGAACTGCTATGTCATCTGTCAATGCAGAGCCTCCGATTTTACCTAAAGCTGTTAATGGATATCCTATCCAATTTTTCAAACCCAATTCCAATATTGTCTTTTTAGCATAATCAATTTCTCTTTTATGACGTTGTCCGTAAAAGAATGTTACGGGAAATACTTCATAATTGTTATCTAACAATTCATAAAGTAATGTGGTTGAATCCACTCCCCCTGAGAAAATCAATACCGCTTTTTTCATTTTACTCCTCATCTTAGATTTAAATATTTATGAACCTGTATACTCAATCGAAAACGGTCTGGAAACTTCTGTACCCAATCAATACAGCGCATAGCACTGGCTTCATCCTGACTTAATGGTTGTAAGTAGATGAACCTGCTAAAAGCCTTTTTAGTGGGTATATCCGCTAGTGTTAAATCATCTGTCATTATGTATTTCAATTCACATATATCATTATATGGAATTAAAGGAAGCATATGGTTTTGTTTTGGCGATACTGTAATCCAATCTAAATCTTGAACTACTTGTTCATTATATATCGTACCATTAGTTTCCATTGCTATGAAACGGTTACGTATTAACAAACAGTCTAATAGATGGGCTAATTCAGGTTGTAACATTGGTTCACCCCCAGTTAATACAACCATAGCCCCTTTAGGATATTGGTCTACTTGTTGACAAATACGTTGCGGAGTCGCTTCCATTTTACAACTATGGTTTGTATCACACCAAGAACAATTCAGATTACAACCAGAAAAGCGTATAAATATAGCAGCTTCTCCAGTATGACATCCTTCCCCCTGTATTGAGTAGAAGATTTCATGTAGCTTCATAGAGACCACTCTGCGTAACTGTCTTCCGTTTCGTATAGACGTATCCGTTGTAGAATAATACCTACGGGTAGATGTTTTTCTATCATATCACCAATCCATATTACCATATTTTCCGCTGTTGTTTTCATTGGTATAATTTCATTCAACATATTATGGTCTAATTTGTCTATGATATATTTATCAACTATAGTTTTTAAATCCTTAAAATCTATTACCATATCAGCATGTACTTGTGTAGGACCACTTACGGTTATGTAAAGTTTGTAACTGTGTCCATGCATTTTCGCGCACGGCCCTTTGTACGCTGCTAGCCGATGCGCCGCTTCAAAAGTGAATCGCTTAGTTACGGTTATCATTTCTCCTCCTTTAGTTATTTGTTCTTATCCAAATACACTCCATACCAATATACCAAACAATAACGCCAATACAAGCAAGTGTATCAATAGTAGGTGTTTCAATAGTAGGTGTTTCATCTTCACGATAACGCCTTCCATTTTTTAATCCTTTCTTCGACCCCTTTTGCTTCACAATTGTGTCCGTAACCATTACTGGCATCCATTAAAGTAGGGAAAACAAAAAGAAACCGCATTAGTTGTTTTTTCTTGGTTAATGTTTTTAAGTGTGGTTGTACGCGCAATATAAATTTACGGCAAGAAGTAAATCCACCACAATTCCATCTATAACAATTTTTACCATTAAAAGATACAAATCCGAATCCTAAATGGGCTTTTATTTTTTCAAGAATTTCTTTTTCGTTTTGGGCTATAAGAACTTTAGGACTATAGCGTTGTTTACTTTTACCCCAAGTGAAACATCCCTCTCCTTCAAAAAAGCCAGTCATCCATTCATCATTTAACATTTCGAGCTTCCTTCTTTTTTAAATAAGTTATCACAGCAGCAATGTGGCAACCAACGTTAGCTAACGGAACATCAGGATATGCTTCCGATACCGCTATCTTTATCTCGTTCCTATCTTTACCAAGTGCTAATAAGCGTTTGATTAGCGCTTGTCGCCCTCCTCTTTTTGTAGTTAACTCTTCTACTTTAAATTGTAGAGACTCTTTATATTTACTTTCTGCTTTCTTTAATCGCTTAAACAGCTTCTGAGGTAAATTAATTGCATTTAACGCACACAACTTCGCGTAGTATTTATAATATACTAAATTTTGTGCTAACTTCAAATCGGTGCCTAAGGGTATAGTGTCTTCTAATAAGTCGTGTGATTCGCGGAAAAGATTCAGCGATTCCCCATTCATCTTACGAATTTCATTGTAAATACCATTCATTTGTTTACGTATATCATCAAAAGTCATACTCTGAAACTCCTTTAGGTTTATTTGACGTTTGCATCTTCCGTAACAACGCTATAAATGCCGGTTGTTTCTGATAGAAAGTATAGGTTTTAGCTAAGGCTCTGTTCCTAACTAAAAAGGAAATCAAGTCTTTGGCTTCTTCTCGGCTAACGCTTAACATTTCTTCTATATCGCTGATACGCACCTGTTTTACGTTAACGAATATATCAGCAATTTCATCTCCGTATTGTAATAGCCGTTCTCGAACTTCATTTTCACTTTTCAATGTTAAAGCAGCGCGGCGACTCTGCGACCAGATGTCGTAAGCAAATGCCGCCTTGGAATATATGGTATCCAAGTACTTACCTATATAGGTAACGTGAACCGGCTTGACTATTATTTTTTGATGAGTTTCATCAGTTGAGAATAGCCGCGCTGCCAATGCGATTGATAAGCGTGCAATTTTAATTTTTTGTTCCGATATAGTTACTATGGGAATATCAGATGAATATTTGTTACATATCTTCTCGGACACATTTAAAATAGTTTGGGTAGTCTCTTCATCTATATCTATTTGGTCTGGTTGTCTCCCCCAAGCCCACATTATTAAATTGCGGCATTTGGAACTGCTAAAAAGATGTGGTACTTTTGTATGCGTCATAGCGTTTATCACTTCTTTTGGTACCTCCTCAACGGACATTATTAAAGCTAAATCAAACCGTGCGATATCTTCCGGTTTGCCAATGAGGTCTTTGATGATGTCGACTCCACTATTAAAATACGATACGGGAATATCTGTCCGTGGATTAGATAACCAGACAAGTCTTGTTCTTGCAAAAGTCCTTTCAGTTTGGATTTTTGTGATTTCTGCAATTCCTGAACTTCTAATTTGGGACATATTAGCGATGTCGTGATGTGTGAGACCTGAGACCTCATCAATACAGAGAAGTTTTCTGTCGTTAAGGGGAATCCGCCCCCATATAATGCTCCAACGTTTTTGGGTTTGTTGAAGACCGCCCACAAGACCAGCGAAGGTGGTGTTTTCACCAGAGCTAATCGTACCGGCTCTATAGTGATTGATGAGTCGTTCCATAGTTTCTGATTTTCCACAACGTGTATCTCCTATTATTAATGATTCAACCCATCCCTTTTTTATCAATTTACCTTGAAAGTAGAATTGCATTACCGAATGATAGGTTAAATCGATTGCTAAATGTAAGCCAGGACGTTGATAAATAAACGTTACATTATGACTCAAATCCGCGTATATTTGGTCTAATTTTGCTTCAACTTTTTTTAAGGGCATATTTGAAATACCGCCAATTCCTTTATAATTTCAGGAGTAAGGTGGAATTGGTCAACACTAAGGTCGCTTTCCTTAGTATCATAAACGATATGCGTAGCATATTGAGTTTGTGGATGCGGTACCGTTATACCTTTAAGTACATAGGATTGATTCGCTTTTAGACCATGCCCTAAATAATAACCTGTTCTTATGACGTATTCCTTTATAGAGGTAGAATATTTTATTTCAGGAGTTAATTTTATTTCTTCAATGTTTTGAGCCTCAATTATTTCATAATTGTATTGTCTACATGCACCATATACGTCTAATTTTTCGCGTATAGCCCGTTCTTGTTGCATGTCTGTACAATTAATGAGCCTTAATATATCTGGCGACTCTTCATTGAATTCTATTTCAAAATCACCACCTTTTAATCCAATACCACAATAAGGACATACTTTTTTACCCATAAGACAATGTACCTTTAATTTTTTAGGAACAAGATAAGGAGCAAGGTCTTTACCTACCACTATAACTTGCATACGGCAACGTTTAAAGAAATATTCTTTTGACGACGCATCTGCCAATTCAACTTCGTATACTTTATCATCAACAATAACTTTTTGAGTACCTTTTCCTTCGAAATTAGGCGTCTCCGCGGCTAACTTCTCAAAGTCTTTGACTGTGTATTGCGCATTTACAATATAATCTGTAAAATCCGCGTTACTTGGTTCTTCTAACGGCAGCTTCACCACCTTCAATGTATTAACCACTCCGGCTAAATACTCTGCTATTATTTGAGCTCCCTTCGCTCCGGCATCATCTATGTCGTAGCATACCACTACATGTTTACCTTTAAACCCTACTACCCATTCAGGTTTAAAACTACCCGCCCCTGCTGTAACCGTTATAGCGTTCAGCCCTAGCCTATTAGCTAAAAGGCAGTCTTTTTCCCCTTCGAAAATATATATGGTTTCCCCATGAAGATTTTCATAAGGCCATATACGCATTTCATTGCAACCCGAAAGCCCTTTCATTTTAGCGGCATCTGTGGGACTATACTGTCGTATATTAAGCAGAACACCGTCCTCAACTATGGGTATCCAATAACGTTTACCATCATACCCTAAAGAATATTTATCGATTACGGTGTTATCATAACCGCACTCCTTTGTAAGATACTGAAGAGCTTCCGGGTTGCGCAGTAGCCGTAGATGACAATTTTGTACTTGTTCAAGTAGCGCCTGTTGTTTATCAACCTTATCTTTGCGTTGCTCGGGCGTAGTTATAAATTTGTCCCTAATTTCAGAAACGGCTTTTTCGAGAGGAATCTTCTTGATAGCGGCATAGAATTGTATAGCGTTGCCGCCCTTATGTTGCGGACAATCTACAGTGTGGCATCTCCAAAGACCAGTTGTTAAGTTAACAGATAAGGATGCTTTACTATCATCATGAAAAGGGCAATTGGTTAATAGTTCCGCTCCAATTCTTGATTTGTCACTTAAAAACTGCAGATAGAAGTACTCCACGTCTAAATGTGCTATAATATCTTCGAACATGAAGCTCCTTAGAAATCAAATTGCATCTGCTTGTCTTTAGTTTTTTCATTGGCTTGGTCTGGTTCAATGTCATCTATTTTGATAGGGCGTTCACCAAATTGATTATAAAACGCTTCGCACCTTTTATACACTTCTTCAGTTGCTACTTGATTCAGGTCCCTATAACGAAGAACATTGTAAGTACCCATATCATTAGAAACGTTTTCGGTGAATATTTCATATTGATAATTAAACAGGTCAACGTTTTTATAATTCATAACATTTACCCATTCTTTACCATACTTGAAGCTGGTTTTCAAAAAACTTGTTACTACTAATTCGATTGGTTTACCTTCTTTTAGGGCAGCACACAAAATATTGAATATCTTGGTACAATCCGAAGGTACTTGGTTGTTCTGCTCATCAGTAGTCCATTCTTTATGACCACAAGCTTCGCAGAGTCCAAATGCATTTCCCTTTTGGCCATCAAAAGAACGACAAACAATACCACCACCTTCTTTACGGTCCTTCCAATAGATACGGCTAGTCCACCAATCTATAGGAACTAATAACATTGTTTTACCGTAGTTCTCTTTGGTGAGGCTGTTGACCAAGTCACCGTACTTAGCTATTCCGTCTTGTACTTCAGGTGAAAGACCTTGCATGACTTTTAAACGAGGTATCATCTGGTCTTCCTTTTGCAATTTCTTGATGCCGCGCTGCTTCATACGTTCAGCGGGTAATTGGGCAGGTTCTACTTTTGTTACTTCCTTGACTTCTGATTTGCTTGGTTGTTTTGTTTCTTCGGGCATGTTTTACCTCCTACTTTAAGTCTACTGTTACTTTGAATTTACTATCCAAGAACACTTTAACCGCTTCCAGGTCTTTTGCAATTGCCATTCCAGCATCTGTGTTAATAACATAACCGTTATTAGCCCTACGGATTTTCACCGTATTACGAGCTACCATTTGCTGCATCTTCTGATTAGCTTTTGGGTCCATCTTCACCTCCTTCTTCTTTTTTACATATTTTTTCTTTCCATCGAGTACAAAAGTCTTTATCTAAATCTACATCTAAACGAAGTTCTTTTTGGTCTTCATTACGGCCCCAAACACGAATAGGACAATATTTAGTATGTAATTTAACACAATTAAAACATCCTACTTTGCCCATTAAGCTTTCCTAACTCTTACATCCGTTTTAAAAAATTGACGAACTCCTTCAGGAAGAGGTTGTTTGTTTTCCAAACGTTCCTTGTAATAAGCTTTGAACTTATTGGTGTTGAAAGACAACATCATGTCAAAGTCACCTTCTTTTTTCAACCAAGCATGGCATTGCACATGGTCTTCAATAGAAGGATAAAGTTGTCTATTCAAGTAAAACATACCTACTCCTTTAATAGTCATGTTTTGTATCTTATGACTTTCAAAAAAGTCAGTAACCTTAACATTAAGGTCGCCTAAGGTATTGTCAATGTCTTGAACTTCAGCTTTAAGATTGGATTTTTTATTGCGGAGCAATCGAATTTGTTGCATACATTGCTTTACTTCTGCGGATAGTACGGACTCATCTTTCACTACCTTATTGACAACATGTTCCTCCATAACTACCGACCTCCTTTATATTTTTGTGCGCATATATTATATTATAGCTGGGAACTTTTAAAAAAGCAAGGCGGACTTTATATATTATTACTTCCTTTATATAACGCTCGCAATCTTTTTACCCGTTATGAAATCAGCCATACTTTGTTTCAACTTCAAAGTCTTCAACACCGCTTCATCTACAGTACCACGACATACTAAATCAATATAGGTCACGTTCTTAGTTTGTCCTATCCTGTGAGTTCTATCTTCGGATTGGGCTCTGTCCCCGTAGGAATATGAGTTCGAAAGGTAAACCACATAGGATGCAGCAGTGAGATTGATGCCAAGTCCGCTTGTTTGAATTTGTCCAATAAATACCTTAACGTCTGGATTATTATTGAACAAGTTAACTTGTCTCTGTCGCTCTTTGACTGCGCCCCATATACCAACAGAGGAAATACCGAGTTGCTGACACAATTTTTGCACTTGCCTGATTTCATTAAGAAAACGACAGAAGATAACCACTTTTGCTCCTTTTCCAGAGGACAATAAAAATTCCCTAAACCATTCGATTTTTGGATTATGCTGGAAAAGCTCTTCCCGCGCATCATCACCGTCCCCAACTTTGAGAAAGCCTGAGGTAATTTGACTGAATCGAATGAGTCGTGTAAGAACAACAGCCGCATTAACAATCTCACCCTTGAACTCGGTAATGAAGGCGGCTTTGAGTTCGTCATATTTACTCCTTTGTTCTTTGGATAAGTCAAAATATTCAGTTTGGTATAACTTATCTGGTAAATCTAAACAGTCTTTTTTAAAAAAAGCACACGCATGGTGAAAGGCAGTGTTCTTTAATTTATCCATGTTTATCCATTTTTGAACTTGATGTCCCATATAACCACCCATTATAGCGTAGCGACCTCTAAAGCGATAATAGCTCAAGCCAAATATTTGTGGATTAAGAAATCTAAATTGTCCAAATAAATCTAAAGGATTATTTGTTATAGGCGTACCTGTCATTAATAAGCGATATGGTATTACCTGTGCTATTTGAAAAGCCGCTTTACTTTGTTGCGTTTTATAACCTTTGAGCTTCGTCGATTCATCTGCTACGATAAATTGAAAACCAGCGTGGATAAGTTCTTCCTTTAAGAGCCTCAGCGCCTCGTAATTGATAATAAAGAATTGCGCCTTTAGCTTTAAGTTCCATACCCGTTCTTCTTTTGAACCCTGTAGCATAACCCCTTTTCGTTCTCCCTTTGTCCATTTCTTGATTTCTTCACACCAATTTTCTAAAACGGTATTGGGTGCTATTATCAGTGTTTTATGATTACGGCGCATAGCTAAATCGATAGCTACCCTTGTCTTACCCAATCCCATCTCGACAAAAAAAGCGTAGTAGTTACGTGGTAGGGCTAGTTGGAACATTTCCTCTTGATGCTTGAATAGCACTGGTAACATTGAAATCCTTTTTATGTTTGTGGTCAAATAGAGGATATAAGTGTTTCATTATTTGGTAGGCGTGTCGACGTTTATCAGCAAATATTTGTTTACCATTGGTAAGGTACTGTTCTACTTTGGTAGCACCGTCAAAACCGTATATCATCTTGCGTATTCTTTTTGCCGTTTGGTTTCGCATAGATACTTCCTTCAATTAGGTAGTCATAAAAATATACTTCTCCACAGACGCACCCTAAACCTAACGTATCTCCCTTATTAGTTTTAGCTACTAAGGGTTCCCAATGATGCCCTTGTTGTTTATGTCGCGTTATCCATTCAATAAAGGTTTCTTCAGTGTAGCTTGCGAACATCTTCCTCCTTAATATTGTCGATGATATGATGTAATGATTTCTTTGCTGATGCTAAATCCCTTGTGTGTACTACTATGTCAAAATTAATGGAATGACTAGCGGTTTTAAATCCTGCTAGGAGGACGATGACACTGTATGGAGTATTGTATTCTCTTTTTGTGACCATCGTGGGTCTCCTTTTTTCAAATATACAACCAACAACTCCTTTGGTACTACGCTGTAAGAGCCAGCAAATACATGTGGTTTTAACCATTTTATACTAATTTTAGGCCATTCTTTAAAATGCATGATACGACCCTGTATAGTTTTAGTGTTAATAAAACCATTACCTTCTTTATATGTTACAAAATCTCCTATTCTAACTGGTACTTTCATAATGTAAAAACCTCAGCTAAAAGGTCATCCATGTGAACAAGAGGAGCCATTTTATGAAACGCGCCTTCTTGTACTTCTACGAGTTGTTTTTTGTTAAGCCAACGTAATACTAAGTAGCGTCCGCCTGCATTTACGATTTGCTCTCCTACCCATGCTTGCAAGCGTGTTACCTTATTGTAATCAACCTTGAGTTCCATTCCTATAAAACGTCCATTTAAACAAATAAGAAAATCAGGTAATCCTGCGGTGAAACGGTCAGATATTTTGAAGAAGTAACAGCTTGGTATTTTTTTTAAAGCTAATTTGACTTTATCTCTGAATTGACTTTCGGTCATCTTCCTCCTTGAGAAGATTGGGAGCCGCAGCGCTCTGCTTCTACGACCCCCTTTCTTCCATTACCGTACTTACTCTGCTGGTGCTTCGTCCTCTTTTACCTTCTTCGCTTTCTTCGGCTTCTGGGGTAGGGGTTCTCCCTGTCCAGTAATCTGATACGTAACTGCATCGCCTTCTCCCGCCTTTTCGATGATGTAGCCCTTTTGCTTAAGGTGGAAAGACAACTGTACCTTTACTGTGTTAATAGCAACACCCGCTCCTTCAGCCAAGGCCTCTACTGTCTTCGGACCTTCCTTTAAAAGGTCAACTAGAACATGAGTACCCGGTTTTTTCTTCGCTTCAGCTATTTCCGTCATTTTTATCACCTCCTCCCTTCGTCTTAACATTACTTCGTCTCCGAACACTTCATTACATTTTTTATAGGTAATATTGGCTTGTCCACCAATAGCCTTTAACAATTGCCAAAAGTACGTATCATGTCCTAATTTCTTACCACGTATAAACTGATACAGATGACACATTTCGTGCTTCAACGTAAATAGGTGTTGCTTCTCATTTTCTAAACGTCCTAGGTATATACGAATATTGGTGGGTTTACCAGGAACGATATGCTCAATAAGAATAGAACCACGTTGTTTTTGAAAACGTCGGACCCTTATCTGAACATCATTGGGTAAACGATTTTTGAAGAATTCTGAATTGTATTCCCGATACTTTAATTTGTAATAATCCATTTATTCCCTCATGCTTTCTATATATCTATTATAGCTCGTCTTTTAGCAAAAAGCACGTATGATTCTCAATTTTCTAGGTGGTCAATCATCTAAGAACATTACTAGACCCTTTACACGTCTTGTGCGTACCCCATGTGGTGCTATCTTCCAGACAAGCGCGACGCTTTGTTGTTGCAACATACGTTCTTTGTGCAAATATTCGATACGATGCTCTACAGGAAAACCTGCTGTTCTTACTAAATCCTTAAAGTTGGCTTCATATTCTTTATGAAGTTTTCGTTTTTTTTCCAGTAATATGTCTCTTGGTAATAGCTTCGTCACGATTCAGCACCTCCGTCATTGTTGGTATTTTTGACCTACCTAAGTCGTATCCGAATATACCTCCCACAAGTTCCCATCCATCAGCTATTAAACGTTGCTCCATCTTAGAGTCTTTTGTATAAAGACTCGACGCACTGAGACATAGCTCTCTACCTCTTTGGAATATCCTGTATCTAGCCATTAGTCATCTCCTTAATCACATTACCATCTATATCATAGTATTCACTTCGATTATCATCATAACAAAACTCAAATCCACACTCGCACTCGTAATTGTCAAATCCGATATGACCGCTTACGTTCTCGCCTTCACACTTCTCACCACATTTTGGACAGGCTATTTCCATCATTTCTCCTCCTTCCTTTCCATAGCGTTATGTATTGCCAAAAACTCCTTCAACTTCTTTATCTGTTTTTGTCGTTCTGCTGCCCTGTTTGCTGCCCAGTATGCTGCCCTGTCTGCTGCCCTATATGCTACCCAGTTTGCTACCCAGTATGCTGCCCTGTCTGCTGCCCTATATGCTACCCAGTTTGCTACCCCGTTTGCTGCCCAGTATGCTGCCTTGTCTGCTGCCCTATATGCTGCCTTGGCTGCTGTCCAGTATGCTGCCCTGTCTGCTGCCCCGTATGCTGCCCTGGCTGCTGCCCAGTTTGCTACCCCGTTTGCTGCCCTATATGCTACCCCGTTTGCTGCCCTATATGCTACCCAGTTTGCTACCCCGTTTGCTACCCCGTTTGCTGCATTAAGTTCTTTTCTTGTGGCTTTTCCATTATAATATTTCTCAATGGTATCAATATAATTTGTTATCTCCTTAGTATTCGTTTTGCATTGCCGAGCACACCAGACAGCAAAGGCACGGTTTGTTTTGTCTGGAAGAAACCTCAGAACACACCAAATGCGGTCACCTACCGACACGCTCCGCATATCAAGTATTTGGAGCAAGGTTTTTCCTTTCCCAAGTTTTTTGTTCAGGAGTTCTTTCGTCCATTCTTTACAAGGTTTGTGTTCAAGAACATCTTTAGCGGTTATTAGTTTCATTTCTTGCCCTCCATAGCGTTCACAATATATCCGTTTTGTAGTAGCCAGAGATACATCTTACCTCTTGCTTCGGCTTCGGTTTTGGCAAAAGTAGTTTGTAGGCAACCACAAGAACTATAAATTGGCTTATAAGATATAACCCATTGAGTTTCCAGCGAGTTTCTGCCCATATGGATTTTAAATCGTGTACCAGTTGATTTTTTCAAGGTATCAGGCAACATCTCCCCCAACTCTGCGGTGTCGTAGGCGGGGAATGACTCAAGGTTTGTTATCGTTGGTAGTACAACTAAGTGTTGCCTTTCGCCCTTATCCCTAAGATGCCAACCCATTTTACCCTTTTTACCCTTTGGGTCAAATCCAAACTTAAACTTAGAGTCAAAGTGTAATGGAATGTCGCAATCAACCCACCACCACTCCCTCTCCACCTCTATCCCTAACCGCTTATGTTCGTCGTCTATCTGTTTGGCAAGTTCAAGGCTTACTACTTTATCTTCTCGTTTCATTTCTCCCTTTCCATAGCGTTAGACTGTGGGTTGTGGTATTCCTTTTAACATAACTCTATTTATGGGATTCTGCCGAATCTTCTCGACCTTAAACTTTATGCCCATAACCTCAACTATATCACCCTTTTGAAACGGCAACCGTATCAGTTGCTTTTCTGGGACGTCAAATTGTTTAGCAATTTCTTCTACACTACCGTCATAAATTTTTCCTGTACTGGTATCCATTATGCCTCCCTTTTTCCCATAGCGTTATGTATTGCTTGGGCTAACTGCTGTTTTGTTAAAAAAGACGTATATTGAATATCTTCCTTTCCATCCGACTGCTTGTCGTTTAACTTGTTTATTATCTCCACCACCGTCAGCCTTTTTGCTTTGCTAGCTTTCCATTTTTTATAAGCGTCTTGTCGTTCTTGTCGGGTGTGTGTTCCTCTTTTATCGTCTTTTCCTAACATCATATATCCTGTGTCAGAATAGAATTGGTCGGCTTCTTCCTCAAAAAGTTCACTAGGGCTTTTCAAGAGTTTGCCGAGTTCGGCTTTCAGCTTCAAAACTTCATCTGACTTTCGCTTGTAGTCTTCAAACCAACTATCCTCCGCCTTTAAACCTTCAATAAAATCCTTTGTTACCCTTTTCTCTTTGCCTTTTTCCTTAGAACTTAGGTCGTCTAGTTGTTTCTTGCTCATTGTAACTCCTTTGTAGGAACAATATAATTTCCGTCTTGTCGAGGATATAGATAAGTAATCTCTTTTGGATATGTGCGCGGGTGGGGGTCTCTGCGGACATAACACTCTGCCATCGATACGCCATATAATTGAGCAAGTTGCGGAGCAGAAATAAAGTGCCTGTCTCCATCAGTTGTACTAATTATATAATCAGGACACAAAACATATTTCTTCATCCCAACTCCTTTTTTAGCATCTTGGTTACTTCGGTAAGGGCTTTGTTGTAGCAGAACTCAATATCCTTATTTCCTTCCACTAAATATTTCTTCTTTTCCGGCAACTCCCCTAACAGATGCTTCAAGAGGACGAACTTGGCATACTTTATCTGATAGTCTTTAATATATACCGCTAATATCTCATCAATCTTCTTGCTCATCGGTAGCCTCCCAACCATTCAAATATATTAAATCCTGTACAAAGGTAAATACCTCCTACAATCATACCAATCCAAAACATTATCCTAAGAGCATCTTTTATTATATCATCTGTGCCTGTTCGCCAACTCATCGGTAACCTCCTTGTAATATAAACGGGTACTGTTCGTAATGTGTCTATGTTACAACTTGTTAGCGAAGTGGCAGGGATTTGACGAGATGCGGTCACTTCCGCTACGTGACATAATTTTTTACTCGTATAGTCACCCTGCATTGGAGATTTTATTTCAGCCGACATCAACTGTTCCTCCCTTCGGGTATGATGTGCTACCCTTGCGTTACCTATTCCGCCACACTTCGCTATGTTAAAGAACTAAGGGGCGAGGCAGGATTTCGGCTATTGAGTGCCCTCGTTAGCCTGCGAGTAGGGTACCCTCTTAACTCATCGCTGTTTGCCTGCACAATTATCACGAGGAGTCGCTCGCCCCCAAGTTTATAAAGAACATTCGTATTGGTACACTTAATTAACAGGTTTGTATATTTAGTGTACTTCAGGGGGCGAGGACATCATGGTTGCATCCACAATGCCTATCACTTAACCATGCAAGGTTATCGGATAAGGGTCATATAAAGCACAAAGCAGTATAATCGCCACTCGCCCCAAGTTTTACTAATCTGTACCACCAAT
>Ga0307928_10001149_pt1 | contig 20003 bp, 24 predicted proteins | sample AceLakmetagen232_FD_201815 | JGI IMG/M metagenome (GOLD analysis project Ga0307928, IMG submission 201815) | Saline water microbial communities from Ace Lake, Antarctica - #232 | ecosystem: Environmental > Aquatic > Non-marine Saline and Alkaline > Saline | place: Antarctica: Ace Lake... | reverse complement strand
ATGCCTCCTAGCCATCTAGGATGTTTTGGTCCAGATATCCCAGGGCGTAATCTGCCTTTTAGGGCGGCAGATATACTAGCTTTGTGTTCAGGAGAATGTTCTCGTCCCACCAAATATGGTCGTGGTTTTCCTTTCTTGGAAACAGATAGACTTTTCCTATGTTCAGCAGAAAGTTTCCGCCCCTTCAATGATTCCGATATCTTGGCACGTGTTTCTTCCGAAACGCTATGTCCCATCAAAGCAGCAGACCCTTTTGGTCTAGGCTTTCCTTTGAGGGCTGCTGACATTTTAGCTCTTGTTTCTGGTGTATGCTTACGCCCAAGGTTGCAGCCTTTTTTAGCAGCAGATATTCTCGCGCAAGTTTCTTTGGATCGCTTTTTTCCTTTGTTTGAGGCAGATAACTTAGCTTTGTGCTCCTCAGAAAAAGGCCCAGTTCCTTTTCCACGACGCGAACGACTTATTTTGTCCCTCACCTCCTGAGAAACCTTCTTGCCTTTTTGGACAATCGACATCTTTGCTTTTGATTCTTCTGTGTGCTTATGTCCTTTGTGGGCTTCAGACATTCGAGCTATTGTTTCTGGTGTATGTTTGCTTCCCTTTTTCATCTACGGCCCCGTGGTTGATGTCACCGGCTGAATCATGCACACGTAGTCAACTGCATAGTGCCAAAAGTTGTCTGGCTCCCGCGTCAGGATAGCCATCTCCCTGCCCATAGACACTGACTTGTAGTTGTCCGCCCGGAACGTGAGGACTGCCCGGTCGTAGACTTCAGTCAGTGCCTTGAATATCTCCATAGCTCGCGTAGAATCGCTTGATTGCGACCGTATCGAAAACTGAACTCGTGCCACCTCCAGACGACGCCCATACTCGAACTCTTCATCCGGCATGACGTCGATGAGGTGGATAGTTACAAACTCAGTCATCTCCTTCTGAGGGGCACGATCAGCATACATGCGACCATCGAGCAGGTTGAATAGCTCAACATCTTGCTTGAACTTATCAAGTATGCTTTCAAACAGTTCTTTCACTTGGGTTCCTTGGGACTAAGGCTAACAAGACGTATATCTTGCTTGGCACTTGCTGTATGATCATCTTGGCAAGTGACGATATATGTGATCAATCCAACACACAGCATGCCCAAAACGCTTATCAATCCAGTAACAAACCAGCTTGGCTTGCCTGCCGTAGCTTTTATTACCGAGTCTAGTTTAATGTTTTGGTCCTTAACGGACTCCTTGATCTCAATGACATAGTCTTTCATGTTGTCCACCATTACACGAGTTTCCCTTCCCCAGGAGCACCCATTGATGGAGGCTGGTCTGTTCTCAGCTTGTTCCGTCATCTTCATCTCCTCATCCAAAGTTCATGATGTAAAGAATGACGGCCCCAGTCCTTCCAGCACCACCCGTCGCTCCAACAGTAATACGCAACGTACTATTTGATATTATCTGCCATAGAGGAAGGTCAATTATTCTGGCAGGGATAAGCACGTCTTCTAGCTCCCACCAAAGCAGATCGCAACCCTCGTCGTCATAAACACCAACTGTGTAGTCAGCATTCGGAGGAACATCCCCAGGAATGAACACAATACGAGAAGGCACACCACCAAACCGTAATTCCGTTGCATCTCCTGTCGTCCCACCATCAGCCTCCGACACCCAGTCCCAACGAATCTTCGTAATTGCGGCCTGCGCATAGCCATCAATAGGCGGGGGTGCAACTTTCGTGGCATATGTAAACGTTACTGGCATGGCAGTTACCTCAAACTATGTAGACAATTACCCGACCTTCTGCGCCCTGATCACAGTTTGCAACAACGCAGCGAAGATTCGTATTGCTTATCGCCAACGTGCCACCTGCACCACCAAGAGACGGATGGACCTGTTCTGGCAAAGTAGCAGAACGGTCTATGGCTTGGCCGTTCGCAACATCCAAGTTGTCATCATCGTATACGTAGGCATCCCAGTCAGCAGCCGCTACATCTGGAATGGTACATATCCGAAGCACCTCTCCTGTGAAATACTCTCTCGTTGTGACTGTGGTGGTGTCGTTGGTGGTGAAATCGAAAACGATTCGCGTAATCTCTCGTTGGTAACCACCCTCTGCAACAACATCAACGTTTCTGCGGACAATTGTGTATGTCATTGGCATGATTTCATCTCCTTACGCCAAACGAAGCGGCGTTCCTCTGAACAGGGCTTTGATCTTCTTTTTTGACTTGTCCAATCCTCGGCGAAGGTAGGGTCTAGGTGCCATATACCGAGTCCCAAGCTCAAGATACAGAGGATACTTTGCACCCTCGACTCCAGATATCCCCGATACGTCCGTGTTCGATCTTGATGCTACACCAGCGAATAGCCCAGTAGGAACACTGGTGTCGCCCCAAGAAGTCATTTTCCCTGTTCCCAGACCCGACGACTCACTCTTCTTCCCGAACGTTCCTACGTAACAATGCCACTGAGCACGGCCAGTTTTGAACGGGGGCTTATGCGATATGCTTCTTGCCAGCATCCCAGTCCTTATAGCAGGTGCCTCTCCGGGCGCGCTGGCCTGATACCATGCTTTCGTGTTCGGCTTCTGATACATCCTGCCTGTCTTTGGCTCGTTGTACATCGACCGCTTTATCTCGCCCTCAACAACGTAGGCAGCAAGCGTAAGGCGCTTCGCAACTTTCTTGTCGAGGGCCCCTTTTACCTGCGGCCCATACCAATTTACTCTCGTTGCCATATCAGTTCGTTACCACATTTTTCAAATCAATTGTGAGGAATCGCCCGAGGAAGTCGATGTCCCGACCATCCAGAACGTCGAACGTGATGCCTTCGGCCACAATCCTGTCAGAGGGCCGTATCTCCATTACGTCACAGTACATTACGTGCGTGGTGTCACTTTGAACTTTGTCGTGTGCAACAAACTCGTAGCCTTTGCGCGGTTGAATGCAGCAGGCTACATCATTGTGAACAACTGTCCACACCTCTTCCCAAGTTCCTACACTATTCTCTATCCTTGTCGGGCGCTCAACATTCGCCTTGTTCTTGTAGAAGTCGGTAATCGCCATATCACGTCACCACAATGTCGAACCTGCGCCAGAGGGACAATGCGGATTCCATCATGCTATCAAACGAAGTAGACGCTATTAAACCTGTTGCCCTCGACCATGAATGATCACCAAGCCTCTCGCTCTGCAACGTGGGGTCCGTCCTCGACTGATAGTAGACATAGCCGATTAGTTGTAGGACTCGCTCCTTCAGAGCACCAGGAATGACCGCGTAGCCGTGGTTGTAAGTAACGACTACGTTCCTGTGCCCAGGAGAGAACCCACCACTTTTGAGAACGATCCACCCCTTATCCGGGTAAAGGGTGTAGTTAGATTCACCACCCACGAACAGTTTGAGCGAGACGGCGGTGTTCAGTGCGTACGATGTCTCCATAACGATCAGGTCGGAAGGATCGTGACCTTCATATGCAGACGACACCGTTGCCGTCCATCCAGCGGCACTGAGGGCATTTATGGCGGCTGCGAGCAACGTCATCGTGCCATAGGTAGCCAGTGTAAGCGTGCTCGTAGTAGTTCCTGCTCCCACATCGACCGTAAGGGTCAGTGTGGTATCGCTCACAGCCACGTAAGCACCTGTGGCAGTGCTCAGGGTGTTGGTAATGCTAATGCCCGTAACGGGGCTCACAGCTATCCTGGATACCGAGTTGACGGGCCTATTGTCCAGCATCAACAGGGAGCCGCCATCTCCATCATGCCTCTCGGAGATAGTAGCCTCTTCGTAATCAATCTGGCAGTAGGTTTCTGCCATGCTGGATATGCGATCAGCTATCTGGTTAAGGAGATAGTTGTTCGTTATGTTCAATGTCTGAGCATTGGCTTCGGCAAGGCAGTCAGTTGCAGACGTGGGAACAAGATCGTTCGCGTCTGAATCTCCTGGAGCCAGAACCTCACACGTAATGTCTGCCACTGAGGCATTCATATCAGCGGCTAGAAGCGTGAGGGTAGCATACAGAGGGTCGGTCAAATCCCATGTGTAAGTCCCAGGGTCCGCTCCACCAACAATGACGAACTCGATGCTGGTAGACTTCACCTGGACTGTTGCGGACACGGGGCTTGGCTCAACAAGAACCCGAAGCCCCTGTACTCGCAACTGACTATCCGACAGTCCCAGATACGACTTGACCTCGCTGGCAGTAACAAGTGCCATATTACACCCCTCCTATTAAGGAGCAGTGGACGAGGACGAAGACGTGCTGGAACTAGTGGACGTGCTCGAACTCGTGCTACTCGAACTCGACGTAGTCGAACTTGTAGATGTCGAACTCGAAGTCGTAGACGTGCTCGAACTCGTGCTAGAGGTAGTCGTGGTCGTCGCGGTGAACGATTGGTCAGTGTAGTTACGCCGCTTGTAGACACGGCAATTGTCGATGCCCATATTCCGAACAGCGGCCGCCCGCGTCTGGATACCGTAGTACGGGGTGAGCAACTGAGCGATGGCAACAGCCGTAGCAATCGTGCCACGATACGTGCCATCAATGAAGAAATCTGCATTGCCGAGGCCGTCAAGCTCCATACGCAGCGCGTTGTATGCACCAGCAACGGGAGCAACACCCAGGTCAAGAACCTGTTCGGTGCCGTTGTTGGTGGCAAGCGCAGTAAAGTTGGTGTTCGTCACACCATCCGTATCGAAGGCAATGACAACAGCATCAACCGCAAAAGCGTTGCCAGTATCCGGATTCTCAAATGCCAAATGCCCCGGAGGGTAGTTGACACGATCCGTAAGGCCCGCCATGAAATTGAGGGTTGTGATCGCAGCAGGAGCAACAATTGCCTCGAACACAAGGCGACTCGGATACGTCTCAGTCGTCTGTTCGTCAGCGGCACGCCAGTTCGTTTCATGCGCCAGTTCGACGGTATGGTCGTTCGTGGCATCAGTACGCAGTTCATAGATACCATTCACTGCAACGCGAACAAGACCGCCGCCCGTTCCATCTGCCGTTACGTTCCACTCATCCTGAATCTGGTCGCCAAGAAAGTCATCGTGAAGTTGAACAGGGAAAATCTCAAGTCGTCCACCGTCACGAATCTCCAGCAAATGCGGAAACTGCTGGACGTACTGAATGTTAGTCTGACGAGAGCCTTCATTACGTGGCATTTACTGTTCCTCCTTCAATTGATGTAAGAGCCTAGCCCCCATTCCTGCTGGAACAGGGGCCAGACTGCATTTCCATTAGGTACCAGCCGGTGCCCTAACCATCAGGTCGCCAATCGCCAGCACACACCAATGACTATCCGCATTCGCCGTTGCTCGCACCCAAGTAACGCGAACGTAACGCTGCAAGTTGTAGCAGTCGTACGTCGCCAGAGTGGTTGCCGCAAGATCGGCGTTCGCAATAGTCGTGTGCGTAGTGAACGTGACATCATCCGGCGAGTGCTGGATAAGCGCAGTCGTAGGAACGTCAGTTCCAACAACGAGGTCGATCATGATCAGAGCATTTCTGCACATCCCAAGATCGACGGAAGCCGTTGCCGCACTGGTCACGCCAAGAACGCCAGCAGCAACAACTTCCTCGACTTCGCAGTACGAGAGAAAGTCCTTGATCCCACCACTCATATCTGAACTCCTTCAACAAAACGGTTACGTCTCGGATGTGCAAAAGAGGCTAAGGTTTGTTAGCCCCTTCCGCACTCAACATCAAACAATCACCCCATCAATTAGGGAAGCACCCCCCTTAGAATGTAGAACGCATTTGGCTGGCGGACCAAGCAGTCAACACGTCTAACTGCACGAATCGCAGTCTGATCGAGTTCAAAGTACCTTTCCTTCGACACGTCGAGAACGATACCCGCGCCAGACTTCTCGCCAATGGCGAACTCGCGCCAGTCGCCGAGGATGATGTAAGAACAAGCCGCAGCCGAGGTTCCGAACGTGAGGGTGATCGGAATCTGGGTGGACTTGAAGACAGGCAGGCCCAACAGACGGTCGGGCTCGGCCTTACTGAGGTCGCCAATAGTGTAGATATACTGGCCATTACCATCCTTCAACTGACGCAGCGTGTTCTTGGTGCGCGGATGGATGAGCCAGCCAGTGTAACTGGCATTGGCAGCCTCGATGGCGTACATCATGTCCATGAGGTTATCAAACGTGGGGACAGCACCGTTTCCACCACCAAGAGTCGCGGTAGGAACGAGCGGGTCATTGTAGACACCAAGAGGCTGAGTCCCACCAGTACCAGAGATAAAGGCGAGGTCTTCGGCCAAGGTGAGTTGAGAGACCAGGTCCAGCTTGATGATTGCGTCAACAGACGGGCTGGCATCATCCAGAAGGTCGTTGGTTACAAGAACGAGACCAGCAACTTCCTTGAGGACCAATGACGCCTGACCGAACGTGAGTTCGGAGGTGGTCTTCTCGGCACCCTCAGCAACCCAATAACCAGTTGACGAACCGGTCTTGCGGTTGAAGAACAACGTGTTGCCGTTCATGGGATACGAACGGGCACCCATGCTTCGCACAACAGCCTGTGCGTGCAAAAGTTCAATGAGTTCCTTGTTGTACTCGGGAATCGCAAGGAATCCACCAGAAGTGCCAACAGAGCCGGTAAGCTGCTTGTTGACTTCCTCGAAGCGCGCCTTTTCGTAATCGGCCTCTCGCCAATTACCGTCTCGCGCACCACGAATGTACTTGGCGATGCTGAAATGCTTGTCAGCCCAAACAGTGTCAGCAGAAAGCTCACCGCGCGACTTACGAACCGTCTTTTCCAGAGGCTCGAATGCTTCATCGAGCATCTTCTGAACATCCTTCATCGTGAGAGCCATATCGTAGCTCCTCATTTTCAGTTATTGAGTTAGTTACTTACCCTCGACGCGCCTGACCCTCTCGTCGATCATCTTCTGGAGAGTTTCCGCATCGACTTCCTTGTCCTCGTCTTCAACCTTCTCGACAGTTGTGGACTTATCCACAACATCCTTCAGGTCGGCAATCGTCTTGCTGAACTCTTCGAGCTTGACCAGAGTAGATTCGAGAGCCTTCTGGTTACTTTCACTGAACTTGGCAACCGCCTTCTCGACAGCACCGTCAATCACTGACTCCACAGTAACATCGTCCTTGGTGCCCTTGTCCTTCGCCTTGTCTTCGGTATCCTTATCGGCCTCATCTGCCTTAGTGATCCCGAAAGCGGCGTGCTGCGACAACGTACCAATAGCGACAGCAACATCAACAGGGAGGTCAGCGCGGTACTTCTCGATGAGCGTAAGCTGGTCCTCAAGCATCTTCTGGACTTCGGGAGCCAACTTAGCCTTCGTAACGGTTTCCTCGTCCAGTTCCTTACCCAGGAACGCTTCAATCATCTTCTTCAGTTCGTCCATTTGTGTCTCCATTTGGCGCTTGATGATGGCAAACTTCCGTTTATTTGCAGGCATATCCACGAGGCTGATCTCGTGAATCCGCATATCGTAAAGTCGCCGTCCCACTGTTAGCACCTCAATAAAAAACGTGACGCCAGAATCCGACATCTGGCGTCACGTCTCTGCGAACTCTGCGACTGACCCGACTTCCACTACATAGACTAAGCGAAGTATGTAATCTTGTCAATCCTTAGAATGGCAAATGTTGCTTCGAGGGCAAACCAGAAAGTAGTAAGTAGTTATCCATACACTACTTGCGTAATATTACAAGTAGTGACAAATACCACTTAGAAATTCGATGAAGGAATGGGCAAAAGTACTTCCAGAGTATGGCTACTTTCCCCATATGGTTTTCGTTGCCCATTCAAGTCCGTTTCTGTCCGCACAGCGATTGAAGTCATCTTGTGTGTAGTATGTCTTTCCATCCTTTGCAGAATAATACACATCACTTACTTCACGAATGTCTGCTGGAACGAAACTATCCCAGTCTCGGCATGTAGCAATCTGCTCTTTAATCCTACGCCTCCATCTACGATGTGCGTTCGTCTTGAAGAACCTGTCCGACTTGGCACAAGTAACTGGAATTACCGGACTGTTGCGACGTGAACGGCTCATGATGCAACCTCCTTGATGTATTCCCCTACTCTGTTCTTGCAATACCACCCATAGAGAATCCTGTAATTTCTCCTGACTTTATTGCAGCCCACGCATTATCATCAGACACATGAACAGATACCCACCAACTGCCTTCCTTGATTATCTGATCTTCTACTTTAAAATCAACAGGGGCAATAAAGGATTCGATTACATTTGCCCTGATTGGCAATCCTTTGTGCATCAGTTTTATCTGTTGGCTTGCAGCCATATATCCGTAGGCTGCTTTACGAATATCCTCAGCAGTTGCGAAATCGCCGTCTGCGTCTTCTACCATTGGCTCGTAGATCACGCCGCCAACAATGTGCTCATCATCATCTACTTTGCGAACAGTAAACCCTACACCCTTCTCTACTTCGTCCACTACCTCATCCACATCTTTCTCAGACAAGCCGCCTTCTGCGGAAATCTTCATCAGGTCAACGCCCATCTTCATCACACTGCGATGGGAGCTAACCCAAGAATGTGCCTTTTGTATTGTCAGCACATCACTCTTCGAGAAGCAAAGTGCCTGAATAGTAGTCGAGGACTCCCCCATCAACTTGCCGATGATGGCATAAACACGAGGAATCTTCTTCTGAAGGGCAATGCGACGGAAACTATCATCATCAAACCTACCAGGCTCGCGCACCTGATACTGGATTTCGCTATCAGTCTCTTCAAACCCAGGCTGTGTAACAACAATCTTGTTGGGGTGATGCTTCTTAACAGGAGGAATGCCGGTCATCGTCGTTCCACAGTCGGGACAATCTACTTTGTTGCAGGGAGTCCCACGATCATGCGTAGCCGTAGTGCCACATTCCGGACAGTAACACAAGTTCGTTCCGCCATCACCTTGACGCTCGTTGCCCTGCCCCATGCCTTGACCACGCACCTTCTCCAGTGCAGCCCGTGGACGAAGAACGAGGTCGAACAGAGGCAAGTACACTTCCCCTACATCGTCCTGGTGGAAATGGAACTCTACGGGCTTGCTTACCTGTTTGACGATACGAGTGCTGAGTGCTCGCTTGAAGATGTCAGGATGTCCCACCTCTGGCGAGATGAACAGGTCGCAGACCTCAGCGCCCTTCGGGTCATGGGCGAAATCGCCCCCTACGATGACGCAGGCTGGCTCTAAGACGATGTCGCCGATGATCGTAGGGTCCAGCCCCTCCATCATCTTGTGCCGAAGGACGTAAGAATCAATAGCAGCCCATGCAGGACGCAAGGCGCGATTCGACATCTCCCCCTTGACGGCCCCATACTGGTCGAGCAGGTAGGCGCGTGAGATCGTGCCTGAAGTTTGCGCAGTCGTCTTGGCGAAGTGCTTGTCCCATATCTGGACGGCCCGCAGGCGGATGTTGTACAGGTCCACGTCAGAAATGGATGCTACCTTCTCGATTGTTACGTCTTCAATCCTCATATCCTTCTCCTCAAGAAACGAACCAACTGAGCAACTGTATTACCGAATGTATATCCCATACATTGAGTTCTCCGCAAACCGTTTTTGGTTTCTTTCCAACCATTTCTTCTCTCAGAAACAATATTGACATCCCACAATCACCAAACTCCAACTTCTGGCGTCTTGTAAATTCAAGTTCCAGATACTTTGTGGGCAGATGCCATTCAAACTGAAAGCTACCACCTGATATGGGACACACATATGGTACTGGAAGGTTATTTGTTACATCATCCTTAAGCCCAGAAAGAAGGCTCCTTGCCACTACCACAAGATCGAAGTCTGTTTTTGGGCTACCCTCCCCATCCCAATCTTCTGAAAGATTAGCAATAACCTCTAATCCTTCCATCGCTTTATCTTTCCATTTCATGCTGGTATTCCTACAACAGTTCAGTTCCAATCTGGGGTGCCCAACTGCATAAACAATTATGAACAACGAATCCCTTTGCAACGTAACTTTCGTCTTCGTCTACTGACAGGTTATACGTGGTTGTGCGTTTCCCACGTGTGGACACTTTCACTTCCTCTATCTGGAAGTCGGCAAACTCGTACTCGCCGTTGTGATTTGCCAAAACCCTATGAACCTTTTCCACACATGCATCCACGTTATTCTTTATCTGGGCTCCTGTAAAATGAAGAACAGTCCACCCCAAAGAGCACAGCTTTTCATCCCGTTTCTTCTCTCGTTGCTTGTCTTTATGCCAGTACTCTCCATCGCACTCGATTGCAATCATGTCGTTAGCCAAAGCGTAGTCGATCCACAAACCTCCGACTGGATGATTGTAGTCGGGCTTTAGTCCGGAATCTTCGAGGGCGATCCCCATTATCTGCTCAATGCCTGTCTTAGCAGAGTCATTTACACGAGCCTTGTTCGCAAGTATCGCATTTGGATGCTTCTCTGGGTGCTTCTTGTAGTAATCCCGCACTCGATTTGCAACCTTGTTCCAATACTCATCCGAGTGCTTAGACTTGTGCATTGGATTCTTGGTGCCAAGCTTTGATTCCCTAATCTTTCGTCTAACTTCTGGCCTCTTGGATGGGTTGTTGTCTCCGGTTCTGTCCCACAACTGGAGTGGGTGGGTTCCTTCTTCTATTCTCTTTCTCAACACATCATGAGCAGCCTGTGTAAGTTGATGCGTGTCGATTATTCCATCCTTAATCATCCTACTAAGCTTTTCTCTGCCCTTCTTCAACTTAGGAAGAACGTTCTTACGATGATTCGGATCAGCCCATTGCTTTTTCGTTATCGCCTTGCTAGTACACGACCGTGAACAAAACTTACGAAAGTAAGGTATCATCTTTTCACACCCAGCGCACTTCTTAGCAAGCATGTGAATCTTCTGTCCCGGCTTCGCCTTCCCCACTTCTGTCCATCGTCCATCTATCAGAACAGGATGGTTCGATGTTATCCCACGCAGTTCTGCGTGCCCATACTTTCCTCCACCCGCCCTTAAGGAAACAATCTCTGGCAGTTGCTTTTCAACACGATGTAGCTGAGTCACTTTCCGGAATCTTCCCTTGTGGGTCAATGCCAAATCACCAACCTCGACTTTAGCGATTGGCTTCCACCCATCAGCAGTATATATTGGCGTATCGGGGCTTGTGAAACAATTTGGATGTTCCGGCATTAAACCAAATGATTCTTCTACTGTAAACAGTTCCCCAGCAAACGAGGAACACACTTCACATGCGTCAAACTGAGCAAGCCACTCTACCATTTTCACCCCTGCTTGCTTGTATCCCATCAAAGCGCCGTCATTCATCGCAGCACTGGACTCTGTTCGGGCTATCATGAACGCCCTGTAGTTCGTCATCCTCGTCATCTCGCGTCCAACCCAAACATCCACTTTCCCCTGCGATGCACCAGACGCCAACCTCTCTGTCGCCTCACGCATTATGCGCCTCTGGCTGACGGGCAACGCGGTGAGGTGTCCACGCATCTTAACAGCCAAAGTGTCCACGCTCCAACCAGCATCGAGTGCCTGCATCGTCATATCGTGCAAGTTCTTACGAGCAGCCTCAGATACGTATTTCACCAGCGAAGCGGCACGCAGCCTTGCGGCCTCCACAAACAGGGGATTATTCACGTCGAATGCAAACCCTAGTCCGGCAATCTGCATACCGTGTTCCGCACCCCGCAGGAACATATGCAGTTCGGCGGCTCGTAGTATGTTCCTTCCTACTTCCGCGATGACCAGCCAGGGCATAAGGCGCTCAAACATCTCGCCCTGGCTCATCTTCTCTACATTCTTGATCAGGTGGATGTGGCGAAGAACCTTTTCGTACTCATTGTTCATCACCCATGCCCACTTGTCGAACTCCTTACGGAAGTAGGCAGACTGTTTGCCTACTTCTCGCTCAAACCTCCTCTGAAATGCTTTAAGGTTTCTAGTTGCAACAGGCACGTTCTATTCGTCCTCCACCTTATTGTCAGAATCCATCAGTGCCTTTATTTCCGTTCTTACTTTTTCCATCTCCTGCTTCGTTTCCTCTACAACGGCAGCAGCCTGCCGCTCGCCTGAAGCAACAGCAGCGGCACCAACCTGGATGAACGCTGTATGAACGTAGTGCTCATCACCTTCATCACCGTAGGCTTCGCCACGCTTCGTCTCTGCGATGACCTGGTTAGGCGTAAGGGCGCCCATCGAGAACTCCTTGTACATTTGGTTGATCTCTGCATCTTTGTCAGCTACGAGGAACTGCGACATGTCGAACTCAAACGTCAACGTCCCGCCCCATTCCCTTCGTAGGAATGCGGTCAACTTGCCTGCTATCTTGATCAGTTTGGGCTGGAGGGTGTCCCTGTAGAAAGCAGCTTCCTGAAGCTGGTAGTTAGAGTTGTGGACAACAAAACCATCAGCCACAAAACTATGACCATCCTCAACTTCAATGTCGTAAACTTCTGACTCTCCAGCATCCTTTATTTCCAACACGGTATAGAACCCAAGACAGTCGTCGAGGCCGACTGCTTGTGCATCCATCCCATCAGGCTTGAATCTGTGCAGATTATTTGCAACACGATTCCGGTAACGGGTGTCGGCAAAAGGCACCTCAGCAAGCTTGAAAGCTGACGAGCAAGCGACTGTACAAAAATCATAGCTTTCCTTGCTAAAATTCTGGTTTGGGAGACTCTTTGCTATTACTGATGCGCTTACACTATGAAAAAACAAGTTGCTACATTGGATTCCCACAGAAACAAAAAGATCACGATAGTCGTACGCTAACTCTTTGCTGCAAGAACCGATTGTTAGCACACCCCTACTATCAATGTGCCCATCTGTGTCTATTAGCCCTGCCAAAAAGGCCAACCGAAGGCTTCTGGATAGACCAAAAATCCATCCAGGGATGCGCTTATCTTTTTCGCCAAACTTCAGCCTTCCACAAAAGCCCCAACTGCACAGTTGCTTTGTTGCTGGAACCGAGGAGAACCTTAAACCAAAAGACTTTCCACTTCCTTCATTCACAAAGCTTCCATTGGTCTGCCTAAACAAACCTTGAGCAAGCATTGAATAATAACGTCCAAGCTCACTTTCTTTCTCAACAGCCAAGCGAATTTCTCTACTGTCTACAGTTCCATCTCCAATGATTGCTCCCAAAAACTGTGCCATACTCTCTGTAATCTCTTCGCCGTCTGGCGCAGCAGTATTTCCAATATCTGGGAGGAACTTTGGCTGAGTTACCAAAGAACCAACTTCCAACTCACTTGCCACTTTCCACTCAACTGTTGGTTTGGAAATCTGACGATTCCCATTTTTTCTGACAAGGAATGGGTGATTAGGTGATGCCAGAATTGTTCTATTCTTGGTTCTGATCTCTAAGAGGGGCTTTCTTCCTCTAGACCCGGACCACTTCACGTCCCGAAGTTCCAGCTTATTGTCTACAAAAGACCATACTTTCTGCCCAACTGTTACATCTTTTATCCTAGTTGGGCCATCTGAAGCCCACACCCTCGCGTCTGGAGGCAGGCAGTATTTTGCATCCGCAGTTAGCCCCACCTTGACAGGAGGCACACCGAACACGCTCAGAATCTCCTCACGGTTGTATTCACGCTGCTTAAGGAACTGCATGTCCTGGGGTGTGATGCCAATAGGCGTGTACTTAAGCCCAGAAGGAAGAACAACGGTCTTGTGGGACTGGTTGACACCGGCAAGGTTTCTGCTCCACTTTTTTGCAATCTCCTCAGCCTGTTCACGCTTCATCGGATTGTCGGTATGCAAATAGCCAGCGGGTGTTGCATCACGCTTGAAGAAACCCTGGTTGTACGAAACTGTGTATCGCTCGCTTCTGCACGCCTGAGCGGCTGCGCTCAATGTGGACTGCCCATACCAATCGTCCAGGGGGTTGAAGTAGAGATAATGGATGATGTCCTTCGCAGGAAAGTCTACCTTGTTTTTAGCATATGGGGACATCTTAAACCTGAATGTGTGGACTTCCTTTCCATCCTTCGTCGGGATGATGGTGAGCCTATTGGGCCGAAGTGGGTACAACGCTTTTGGCTTCGACGTGCCTGTTTTGTTCCTACCTACTTCCCAGTACTCGTCCCCCTGCAACTCAAGGAACGTCATCGTAGCTTCGAGCAGGTCAAACCAGGTCATATCGGGGTTCGGGTGCTCAAACAACTGAACCTGCTCGCTCTCGTATTCAAGCTTGTCCGACTCTCCTGGCTTACCCTTCCAGATGTTCCAAGGCACAATGGCAGACCCAGTGGCGAGAGCAAACACAGAGGCATATACCCACGCAAGTTGCTGGTAGTCCCCTGCATACGCCAGGTAGCCCGTTGATATAGGTATCTCGCCAGAGCCAAACAAGTTGGCGACGATTAGCGGGCCTACGTTTTCACTAAACGCCTTTTCTACTGGCTGTTGATTTTCCTGACGCTTCGCCACTCTTCGTCTTGCCATTTTATGTTCCTTCTGTTGCTTCCAGTTTCTCCATTGATCCAGCACCCCATTCCATAGGGGATGTCCCTGTTACGGGGGCCATGATATCCCTAACGGTTGGGGTTGTATTGTTCCATACGTCATTGGCTATACCATACATGTTCATCATAACCCAACGGCAACGTACAGGAACCTCATCTTCATCCCGTTCCCACATCAGTACTGTTTCCTCGTCTGTGTCAAGAAAACGCGCAGCCACCTTCGAGTGATAGCCAGCCTGAAGCCTTCTATGGCGAAGATACTCTCCGATTGTTGGGTGCTGGTCTATCCTGTCAATCGTCGAAGCAATAACACGCCTCGTGTGGCTGCGCGTTTTCCCATCCTTGCCCATGCAATCTTTTACGGTACTCTCTTCCAATCCTGACTTCCTTGCCATATCTTTTGTGGTAAGTCCCCAGTCCTTACAGAAAGAAGACAAAGCAGGTCCAATCTTTGTGTTATTCATTATATCAAAAGTGTGGGCTGGACCGATAGATAATGTACATCTGCCATGCAGCCGCCTCACCAACTCGTCCTCGATCTGGTCGATAGATGTAGCCCCAAGGTTTGTAAACGAGAGTTGCCCCTCCATTGCCCATTCGTCGTTAGAGGATTTCAACATGACGACGAGGCGCGGATTGGATGTCCCTGTCACATGCACACTTGTTGCTATGCTGGCATCTGTGCGAATCATCTTGTGCCCCCCAATGTTTTCTTTAGGCCGTCTTCTATTTTGGTCGTAGGTTCCCAACCAAGTAAGTCTTTTGCAAGAGCGTTGTCGGACACGCAGTACTTCGGGGTGTCCTTCTCGGGGTCTTTGTATATCCGCTCTACGGTCTTTCCTTCCAACGATTCCATATAGTCGATGACATACTTGTCCTTTGTTCCAACGCCACTTCCTATGTTTATGCACTGCCCAATAGCCTTATCTGACTCACCTGCTAAGGCAAATGCCTGCGCTGCATCCTCTACGTAAATGAAATCGTGGGTGCATTCAACATTGGAAACAAACACAGGTTTCCCCATTTTTATATTCACAGTCAGCCTTGGGATTGTCCTGTTATCGTTTGTCGTCAAGTAAGTAGTAGGTCCGTATACTTCAAACAGACGTAGGCAGACAATATCGAGGTTGTTGTTCTTTCCCCAGGTAAAACAGTAGCTTTCACCTGCTGCCTTCGTGATCCCAATAGGCCCCAACGGGCGAAATGGGGCACCCTCGTTTACAGGTTCAGGACCACACTCGCCGTAGACTGCCCCACAAGAGGCAAACACAAGGCGCTTCACCTTGCAGTGAACGCAAGCACGAACGACAGCCAGTGTCCCGTCGATGTTAACCTTCGAGGTGGCAGCGGGAGCCAGCCATGCCGCAACAGGGTCAGTCTGGGCAGCTAGGTGGTAGACAACGTCTACATCCTTGAACGCTTCCATCAACATCTCTCTTTGACAGATATCGCCCATCCGAACATCAAGCCACCCGTGACCATTTCCTATGTTAGAAGAATGCCCACTCGTAAAGTTGTCGATGACACGAATGTTCTCTCCCCTAGAAGATAGTTGCGTAATGAGGTTCGATCCCAAAAGACCAGCCCCGCCAGTGATTGCAACTTGAGTCATGTCGCCAGCCCTTCCTCTCGCTTTACCTTAGTAATTACGTCCTTAACAAGTTCCTTGTTCTTGCCTGATTCCTGTCCCACCTTTTCCTTGACTGACTTGCCACCATCAGGAGACTTCTCGACAGCACGAACGACGGCGTTCAAGGCGATGTCCTTCTTCTTGCCAACCAGTGCGTTGTAGACAAACAGGACGCCGATTACCAGAATGACGCCAAAGGCGACAAGAACAGCCCAGGGGTAGGTTTCAAGAAGCTTTCCAGTGAAGATCAGAGCAAAGCCGCCCGCCGAGACAATGAGGCCGAGCTTGACCTGCTTAACCAAAACGAGAATGACCAAACCGCCAATGACACAGACTCCACCAAGACCGAAAAGAATGTACATGCTGCCACCGCTGCTCATCTTCTGGATGTCGAATGTCATTCCCCCGGCATCGGAATGTGCTCCATTCGTAGTCGCGGTAGGGGGGGTAAACTCCATTGTTCCGACAAGCTCGCTAGAGGTAGTGCTGATGCCCAGCCCAGTTGCAGATGCTTCTGTCTCTTTCTTCTGGCCTTCTTCTGTAGAGGCATCTTCCTTTTCTATTGTTACTGACAAACTAGACGCCCCAGCAGCAGTTGCGACATGACCGTCCATCTCAACACTGGGAGATTCTTGTTCAGTAAGCCACTTAGCAAGAGCTATCACCCTGTCTATTCTTCGTTGAGAGGGAGGAGTCGTTTCCTCAGACAGGCTGGATTTTGCCATAGCAGGCTCAACTATCGTTCTGTTCGACCAGAACGTCCCACACCCAAGCATGAAGGAAGCCATTACCATAACTGTTACAAGTCGGATCATTTCACACCTCTTTGTTGGAGATGACGCAGCCCGAAGAGCACTGATATTCCTTTATCGTGTGTATTTTCTTTGGCTATACTGTGGTCTGTTGGGCTGCTTCACCAATAGCCTTTTTCTCTCGAATGTTTCGTTGCCACCGAATACTGTCCAAGCGCTCACGCCCCTTCACCTTATCTATGTGCTTCTGCTCCTTTGCCAGCTTCCTCATGATGGGGGCAACCCTGATAGCTTCAAGTGTCTTCCTGTTCTTTTCCTCCATGCTCTCACCCCTCAACATCTTATCCCTGCACTCGCCACAAACCAAACCCATCGACAAGTTTGCGCCAACTTGCTTGTAGAAGTGGGGGGCAGTCTTCGTTCCACAATCCATACACCCTTGAATGGGCTCCAGGCTTTCCATAATTCTCTCCTCAAAATGTAAACTTTTAACCGCCGCACTAGCCTTCTCAAGCCCTTCTCGAAGCTTGTCAATATTTACATCAAACCTCATTGGTTTACGCCTCACCAACACGGGATTCAACTGCTGCGCGTCCGTAAGCGTAGTAGCCGTAAGTAGCACCATTTGTGCTCTTGATGTGAACGAAGTCCCTGCGTCTGTCTGTTCCAGGCAGCGTGTTCGTCTCTGCGCTGGAGGCAAAGAAGCACAGAGTCATTACGTTCGTAGGAGCCCGCGTGACGCTGAACGCAGTCAACGTCAAGTCGGGGGTTCCACCATACTGGTTCCGGGATATGAGCATTTCCCACGTCCACGCATCGGCCCCAATAGGCCAATCTAGGGCTACGCCATTCTCGGTGCGAGTCAGAATAACCTTGATGCTTCCATCCGCAGGAGGCCAGCGCCCTGCACGAACGATGGGGCCTGTATTCTCCGTGTAGTCTGCATCTATTGCGCTGCTCATATAGTCACCTCTACTTTAGGACCGTACACGATGACGGTTGTAACGAAAATCTCGCATGAGGATGGGGGAGGCTCGGTTGTAGGCGTTGACGACGTAGAACTCGATGAGGAACTGGTGCTGGTGCTAGACGAGGATGTAGAACATTCAGGCGTCGTAGGGGTTGAGGATGTACTAGACGACGTGCTGGACGTAGAAGGGCTAGATGACGTGCTGCTAGAAGTACTGGGCGTGCTGCTTGTTGAGGATGACGTGCTGGAGGTTGTAGGAGACGAGCTTGTAGAAGACGAGGAGCTAGAGGTGGTAGTAGGAGCAGCGGTGGTGGTAGTTCCCCCGCCCAGGTCGGCGGCCTCGAAGTTGTCGCCAAGGGATACGTCGCCGTGGCCGTTCCCCCATAGGCCGGTGCGCGTGTTGCCGGTAATCGTTGCGTCTGTGTCGTCAGACTTTTCGACGCCGTTGAAGTATGACTTGATCGAGGATCCATCGGCTTCGATTTTGATGGTGTCTGGCAGGCTGAATGTTATGCCCGTAGCGGTCAGCGTGGTATAGCTGCCTGACACGATCTTGTATACGTTAATCTCATTGTCCGAGCGCCGCGTGATGGCTGAGTATCCCGTCCACAACGCAGCAGCAAACCGGGCCACGGGGTCGATGTGTGCGCCCGTGCCGGAGCTACCACCCCAAGTCGTAATGTCGATTTGTGCATAATGGTCATCGCTCGACAGGTCTTGCTCGAAACGCGCTTGGTAATGGCCGCTCGCGCCGATGCCAACCTCGTTGCTGATAACTTCCCAATCCCCAGCAACCTCCGTCCAGTTTGCCGAATCGCCAAGCTCCTCGTTGCTGCGGTTGAAGTCGTCGGTGTAGCTCGTCTCCTTCGGCGCGGGCAACTCGTCTTGCGGCAGGTCATCGGGGATGAACTTCGTGGAGTCGCGGATTCCGAGCTTGCCCTGCCAGTCGGTCAGGCGCTTGCGGTGCAGACTTTCAGCTTGCTGGGCGGCCGCCTCAACCAAGGCGTTGAAGGCTTCGGCCTCACCTTTAGCGTCGGCAATCATTCGCTGGCGGAGGGCTTCGTACATCGCCCCGGGCGGAGCCGGATACGGCTCCTCTGGTGGTTCCATCGTGAAGGATCGGATGATTGCGGCTTCCGCCAATGCCCACGCCCGCGTCTCACGGTAGACCTTCTGCACGACCTTCTGAATGTTCGGCCATGCGGAGTCAGTCTCGCCAGAGAAGGGGCGCTGCCAGATACGCTCATTGCAAAGCCAAATCTCCATCATGCCGTTCTGCTTCGGCACCACACACGCCACACGATCAATCTGGTCGGGGTCGGCGTGGGTGGTGAGGAGTTCAACCAACAACTCGCGGACGGTCTTCGCCTTGAGGGCGGCCGTCTTGAGCTTCGCCTGCACGGCGGTCAGGATGTCGGGCTTCAGCGCGGCGTCGAGGTCAGTTGCCAGAAGGGTGTATTTCGCGTCGAGCAGCGGCTTCTCGGTGACGAACAGCCCGTAGTTCTGCGGGTGGGTGCCACCGGCCTGAGCGCAGGCGGCGAATGGGCGCAGGTCGATCCTGCCGACCGTCCCCGGCGGGGCGTCCCAATACTCGCCCATCTCCGGGTCGTCAACCCAGCGCCACGGACCTATGTAGTAGTTGCGTGCCAAACTCTTTATCCTCTATCATGCAGAACGCGGAAGTATCATCACTTCAATCACAGGTCCAGCCACTATAACACTGATTTCCGCCCGTTCACAAGGCGGCGGGGGAGGTGTGGATGATGTCGAGCTTGAACTGCTACTTGAACTTGAACTTGAACTTGTCGATGACAACTGGGTGGGTGTTGAGCTTGTACTGCTGCTAGATGAGGAGCTTGTACTTGTGCTGGATGACGAACTGCTCGATGTAGGGCTTGACGAGGTGCTGCCGGCCGGGCAGCTTGAGGCCGTGGCCGGCTTCTCGTAGACGCACGTGTGCATGTTGACCGCTGCCATCACATCACCTCTCTCATGTGGTCTCGAACAGGATGGCTTCGTCCGGGCAGTCGCTGCAGTTGCCGCTACTCTTCGTGTATGTGCCGTCGGGGCACGAGACGGAGTTTGATGGTTTCTGATAGGTGCAACTGTGCCCCGATACGGCGTGCGTCATGGTGAACGTCCAGTAGCCGCCGCTGCACGTCAGGGAACTGACGTCACACGGCCCGGCGTTCTGGAGCGCCTGGAGATTAACAGCCTGGACGTTCTGCGCGTTGGCTCG
>Ga0307928_10001148_pt1 | contig 20010 bp, 17 predicted proteins | sample AceLakmetagen232_FD_201815 | JGI IMG/M metagenome (GOLD analysis project Ga0307928, IMG submission 201815) | Saline water microbial communities from Ace Lake, Antarctica - #232 | ecosystem: Environmental > Aquatic > Non-marine Saline and Alkaline > Saline | place: Antarctica: Ace Lake... | reverse complement strand
TTTGATGACTTTTTTAAATAGGAGGAATTGGTGATAAAAGAAAAATATAATCAATGGCGTTTATCCTACCAAATTGGCAGAATAAGAACAATAGGTTATATACACAAGTTGGGTGCAAGCTTAAGTAACAACATCATAATAAAATTTAAGGGTTAATATGAAAAATATTGATAATGAAAGTAGATTATTGGCTTCTCTTGCTGTATTTAGAGAATTATATGACAGTAAAAAAGAAGTTTATGGGATTATTGCGGAATTTATAAAAGAAATAATTATTTCAAAAGCAAAACATCAATTTAATATAAGAGAAATAACACAATTACTCAATTCAGATTATGAATTCAATATACCTGAAGCTGTTGTAAATACATCACTGAAACAACTTGATTTTTTAGCAAAATCTGATGGGCTCTATAATGTAACGGATATTGAAGGAATAAAAGAATCTGAAATTAACGAGAGGCGAGAAGAAGTAAGAAATAGTAATAACCATCTAATTAACAAACTGTATTTATATATTGAGACAGAAATTAATAAAGAACTGAATGATAATGAAAAGGAAATTATTGTTAGTTCTTTTTGTTCTTTCTTGTTAGATGATGAATCAAACAAACAAGAATATATCAACACTATAAGTGCTTTTTTTATAATAAATAGTTCAGATGTTGATTTTATCAAACAAATTAATACAATAAAGGAAGGAGTTATTTTATATTCTGGAATTAAATATAGTGATAGTTCAATTAATATTGGTACATGGGATACATTTTTAACCATTTATATTGACACAGAAGTACTTTTTTACTTTGCTGGATATGACGGTGCAGTATACAAAACATTAGTTGATGATTTTTTGTCATTTGTAAATGAGATAAATCAAAATAGTTCAAAGAAATTAATTAATCTTTTATATTTTAATGATGTTACTATCGAAATTGATAAATTCTTTGCAAAGGCGGAACAGATTGCATCAGGAAAAGAAAAATTAGACCCTTCTCGTCCAGCAATGGCATCTATTTGCAATGGATGTAAAACAGCAAGTGATGTTGTTGCAAAAAAAACAGCCTTTTTTGAGTTGCTTAAAAAGAATGACATTATTGAAGATGATTATACAGACTATTTTATACCAAGCAATCACAAGTATAACATATCAGACCAAACCACAATAGACAAGGTCGCAAAATCTTTAGATAAAAAGGATATTTCGGAACATTTAAGATTTTTGAATTTTATACGTATTCATCGAGCTGATTCCATAAGTAATAATTTTGAAAATATTGGTTATATTTTATTAAGCGGAAATACTTTAACCCAAAAAGTTGCATGGCATGATGAAATAAAGAAAAATGGAATTGTTCCATTAGTTACTAACCTAAAGTTTATAACAAATAAGTTTTGGTTTAAATTAAATAAAGGTTTTGGCAAAAATAATTATCCGAAATCTTTTGACATTATCACTAAAGCTCAAATAGTTCTATCTTCACAATTAAATGCCTCTGTGGGCTTGCAATACAGCATACTTCAAGAAAAATTTAAGAATGAGGAATTAACAGAAGAAGAAGCTGTTGCTACAATTGCAAATCTTCGAAAACAGTCGAAAAAGCCGGAAGAGATTGACGAAAATAATCTTTCTAATGTTCTTGATTCTATTTCTGAAGATAAAATTGAGAAATATATTCTTGAACAAGAACATTTTAAAAGTGAAGCCTTGCGAGAATCACAAGCAAATGCTGAATTAAGGGAGGATATCGTTCAGAAACAAAAGAAATTAGACGAATATAAAAAATCTCAATTAGAATTATCTTCTAAAATTATTGAAACTAAAGAAGCACTTCTCTCTGAAAAAAATAGCAGTATTGATATTTTACAAAAACAAAAAAAACCTATTGATATTGAAATAACAAATAAATTTAGGATTTTTAAATGGAAGATATTTAGCACTATTATTATTTCTTATGTAATAGCATACTTTTTAATATGGAAATATGGTTGGAATGAGTTAGAGCAATGGACTTGGATTATAAGTGTTTCATTACCTATTATTATAGCAGCTATTTATATGCTATTCAAAGAAAGTACATTAAACCCAATTAAATTACTGAAAAGTAAAAAGCATAGAATCCAGATTAAAAAATATAATCAGTTTAATTTTGACATTTTACTATTGAAAAAATTAAAAATTGAAGTTAATGATATAAGAGATGAGATTGTTGAAATAAAAGCCAGCACCCAACAATAAATATAGTGCATTTGGCAGATAGTGCTAAAAATGAAGATGGTAGCAATAAATTAACATAGTAGTAAATTGAAAAATTGGAGTGTTAAAATGCCAAACGCACCATATTCAAACCGTTAGGCAACATTAAAAATTAAGGAATTAAGAAAACTATGCCAATAGAAAAAGAAATACCATTTGATCAATTTATAGCACTCGATGATGAAGTTCGTGCATCAATCAATCTAATCCAAACTGGATTAGCAGAATTGCAAAACATCGATGATGGTAACGATTTCTATTATTTACCTTTCATTCTTTTATCAAACGGTTTAGAGAAACTCTTAAAAGTCATAATTTGCTTTTACTTCTGGGAACAAAAAGGACATTTCCCAACAATGAATGATTTCAAAGAAAAGAAAAATGATAACGGACATAATCTTCTCTACCTGAAAAACAAGGTTCTTTCTGAATACTTTATTGCAAACACACCTGCAATAAAAGAGGATCTGGAGATTCTTTCAAATAATGAAACTTTAAACAAACTAATTTACTTTTTAGGAGAATTTGGGCAATATTCTAGATTTTATAATCTTGACGTAATAATCTCAAACCCTAAAAAGAAAAGTAAAGACATAAAAAGACTTTGGGAAAAACTTGAAACAGATTTACTACTAGCAGACTCAGAACTATTTAATCAACTAAAGAAAAATCTCAAAAATATAGACAAAGAAAAGGTAGAAAATATTAGAAAAATTAATGAACAGGTTCAAAAAAAGACAATAATCCTACTTGAAATATTTGCAAGGGCATTAACAAGGCAATTCGCTTTTGGAAATTTAGGACAAGCAAAAAGATTTACAGGAACAATTATGCCATTTTTGACACTTATGGATAATGAGCTAGGAAAAAGAGATTATAGAAAAATGGAAAACAAATAAACGTTGCCTAACACGCAATATAAAAAATTGGGCAGAAAGTGGTTAAATTGAATTTTAAAAACGAGAAATAGGAAATTGATATATGACAATATTTCAAAAATCAGTAATAAATAAACATCTAAAAAACCTTGACAAAGCCCAAGTTGAAAAGGCGTATCTGAAATTCAGAACTAATTATAGCCCTGCCAAGATTGAGAAAATCAAACAACTTAAAGAAGAAGAATATCAAGACGGATTTTTGAGAGAAATATTTGTTGACGTTTTAGGTTACATATTAAGACCTGATGAAAACTTTGACTTACAACGAGAATTCAAGAACCAAACTGACGGAAAAAAAGCAGATGGAGCAATTATAAAAAATGAAAATGCTATTGCTGTAATTGAACTAAAATCAGCGAAAACAAAGGATTTGACTTTGGTTACACAACAAGCGTTTAATTACAAAAACAATCAATCCGAATGCAAATATGTAATTACTTCAAATTTCCAAAAACTTCGTTTCTACATTGATTATGCCACCGAATATGAAGAGTTTGACTTGTTCCATTTGACAAAAGACGAGTTTGATTTATTTTTTTTAATACTAAGCAAAGAAAGCATTTTTGCAAACCTGCCTTTAAAACTCAAGGAAGAAACACAATTTCACGACCAAAATATTTCAGACAAGCTGTATAAAGATTATTCCAATTTTAAACGAAAGTTATTTGATAATCTTACAGTTAATCATCCTGATATTGACAAACTTACACTTTTCAAGAAATCCCAAAAACTGTTAGATCGTTTTCTATTTATTCTGTTTGCAGAAGACAGCGGACTTTTACCACCTAATTCTATTTCAAGAATAATAAAACGGTTTGAAATTTTAAAAGAAGAAGACGCTTACAAACCACTTTACGAAATTTTTAAACAGTATTTCGGATATATGAATGTGGGGCGTAAAGGGAAAAAAGACGGAGACGATATTCCTGCATATAATGGTGGACTTTTTTATGAAGACAAACTATTAGACAGTCTAAATATTGATGACGAAGTATTAATTAATGACTTGCGTAACTTATCCGAATACGATTTTAACACAGAAGTTGATGTAAATATTTTGGGTCATATTTTTGAACATTCGCTTTCTGAAATTGAAGAAATTACAGCAGAAATTGAGGGCACTACCACCGATAAAACCAAAAGTAAACGCAAGAAATACGGTGTTTTTTACACACCAAAATACATAACACAATACATAGTAGAAAATACTATTGGTACGCTTTGTGCCGAAAAACGCAAGGACTTAGATATTATAGAAATTGAATTTGACGGAACTTATCGAACAAAAGACGGAAAATTATCTGTAAAAGGGAAAAAACTATATCAGAAACTAAAAAATTATAAAGACTGGTTGCTTTCGCTAAAAATTGTTGACCCTGCCTGTGGTAGTGGTGCGTTCTTAAATCAAGCATTAAATTTTTTAATTGTGGAACATAAAAACATTGACGATATTATTGCCGACCTTACCAATACGCCATTACGATTGTTTGACACAGAAAAAAACATTCTCGAAAATAATCTTTATGGAGTGGATATTAACGAAGAAAGTGTTGAAATAGCTAAACTTTCGCTATGGTTGCGCACAGCACAAAAAGGAAGAAAATTATCAGTTTTAAGTAATAATATTAAATGCGGAAACTCATTAATAGATGACCCCGAAGTTGCTGGTAATAAAGCTTTTAATTGGAATAATGAATTTCCTGAAATAATGCAAAATGGGGGTTTTGATGTTGTTATTGGTAATCCGCCGTATGGTGTTTCGTTTAATAAAGATCAAAAGAAATATTTATCACAATTTGATTCGTTTGTGCCTGATTATGAAATTTATATTTATTTTATTTCTTTAGCAACAGATAAATTATTGAAAAAAGATGGCAGGTTATCTTATATTTTTCCAAACACTTTTTTATCAATATTGTATGGCAAAAATTATCGCCAAAAAATTATTGATAATTTCAAATTACAAGAAATAGTTGATTTATCAAATGATAATACATTTGTTGATGCTTCAGTAAGAACTTGTATTTTGACCTTAAAAAATAAACAAACTGCAAATTACGATGTAGTTTTTAAGAAAATTGAAAGAGAAAACAGTAAACAAATTATTGAAATAAATAAACAAAACAATCATTTTTTAAAACAAAATATTGATAATTGGCTAAGTGTTTCTTCGTATTCAAAAATCGAAAATCAAGTTGTTGAAAAAATTAAACAACATAAAGTTATTAATGATTATTTTGATGTTTCGCAAGGTTTAATTCCTTACGATAAATATAGAGGTCATACTGAATATCAAATTAAAAATAGAGTTTTTCATAGCGATAGGCAAATCGATAATACCTACAAAAGAGAACTTAAAGGTGGTGATATTTATAGATATGGTTTGAAATGGAATGGAAAATTATGGATAAGTTATGGCAAATGGTTGGCAGCACCTCGTAAACAATATTTTTTCAATTCACCACGACTTTTAGTTCGTGAAATTACGAGTGATTTTTTATATTGTTGTTATACAGAAGATGAATATTATAATACACCTTCTTTAATAAATATTGTTGATAATAATTCTGTTTTGAATTTAAAATTTACACTTTGCATCTTAAATTCAAAATTAATAGGTTGGTATCATAATACAACTTCGCCAAAAGCGAAAAAGGGTTTATTTCCTAAAATATTGGTCAACGATGTAAAAAATCTACCAATAAAAGAAATATCAAAAGAAAACCAGCAACACCTTATAGTAAAAGCAGATAAAATGTTGGAGTTAAACCAACAACTCCAAGAAAAGAAATACAAATTTTTAAACCGAGTAAAAGACAACCTTAACATCGGGCTTAAGCCTGATGTTAATAAAAGTGCGGAAATAAAAATCAGTAAAAAATTAAAAACCTTTTACAATAACGATTTTAAAACCTTTGTTTCTGAACTAAAAAAACAAAAAGTTAAACTTTCATTAGTGCAACAAGATGAGTGGGAAGAATATTTTTATTCTTATAAAACAGAAATAAACCAATTACAAGCCGAAATAAATAGAACCGACAAAGAAATAGACCAAATGGTTTATGATCTATATGAATTGACTGAAGAAGAGATTAAAATTGTGGAGCTTTAAAAGATGATGAGTAATAAATGATCACAAAAATGGAAAAAGGATTTAAACATATATTTCAAATGCTGTTTTTACCAATATTAAAAATCCATTTGATGACTTTTTTAAATAGGAGGAATTGGTGATAAAAGAAAAATATAATCAATGGCATTTATCCTACCAAATTGGCAGAATAATAACAATAGGTTATATACACAAGTTGGCAATAATGCAATATCCCATCCGCAGACATAATAAATGAAAGAGATATTCGAAATATTTAGTAATCGTGAAATGGCTACAGCCATTTGGATTTTGATTTTCATACTCTTTTCAATTGTAGCAACTTCGACTCGAAAGGCATCAGGTAATCTATTATATACCTTCTTCAATTGGAAAATTCAAAAAAGCATCATTTATTCTGCCCTTTATTCTGGACTTATAGTTATTCTATTTTATAAAATAAGCTACTGGAATCTTTCGATGTTAAAGGATACAATTTTTTGGTTTCTGTTTACAGCACTTGTTGTACTTTATAAAGGAGTTGACAATTCAAAAGATAACAAACTGTTCACGAAGTTAATTTTTGAGAACTTTAAGGTAGTTGTTATTGTTGAATTTGTTGTGAATATGTATAACTTCAGCTTTGTATTTGAGTTATTAATAATTCCGATTGTATTGCTTCTTGCCCTAATTGATGAAGCCTTAAAAAAATCTTTAGTTAATAAATACAAGTTTAGTGTGGCTAACTCCTTTACATTTATTTTAGCAATGGTAACAATTATTCTGACTATTAAAGATTTTACAAATAATAAGACAGAATATCTAAACATTAATACGTTGAAATCTTTTCTAACCCCAATCATTTTGACATTTTTATTTCTTCCATGGGCATATATTATTTCAATATTGGCAAGATATGAAACGATTTTTGTGATGATTGACATGAATATTAAGGACAAGCACCTAAAAAAATATGCAAAAAGAAAATTATTAAATAGGGCGAAAATAAATATCAAAAGAATTAATGAACTTTCTGACAAAGTCAAATACTTTTATCAGACAATTAGCAAAGATGAAATCAATGAATTATTAAAATAAGCACTATTGCCAACAGCAAGTATATCACATAGCCGCATTACGGATATCAAGACAAAGAATTGTAATTTTGAAAACAATACAAATCAACATAAATCAGAGTAAAGAACGGCTACGTGCCATACTTGAAAAACGTTACCAAAATTGTTAAATAAAAAAAAGCCCAAAATACTTGGGCTTTAAAAAATTAATTTATTTTCATAATAATTTACACATCGAGAATTCCTTTTTCTTTTATTTTGAATATTTCATCCACTCTTTTGATATGTTTGTCTGTATATTCCTGAACTTCATCTAATCCATCAGCAACATTATCCTTTGAAATATGCTCTTCAGATTCTGATTCTTTAATTATGTCATTAGCATTATGACGATGATTTCTTATTGATATTTTTGCCTCTTCTGCTAACTTATGAATATGTTTTACTAATTCCTTTCTTCTTTCATCTGTCATTGCAGGAATTGGTATTCTTATGACTTGCCCATCATTATTAGGATTTAAACCTAAATCTGATTTCATTATTTCCTTTTCAATGGGACTTAACATTTTTTTCTCCCATGGTTGAACAACAATTAATCTCGCCTCAGGAACCGATATAGAGGAAACCTGATTTAATGGTGTTTGTGTTCCATAATAATCTACTTTAATTCCATCTAAAAGTGCTGTAGATGCTCTCCCTGTTCTTAAAGTAGAAAATTCATGTCGTAAATATTCCAATGTTTCTTCCATTTCTTCTTTACAACTGGTTATTATTTTAGAAAACATTTAATAATCTCCTATTTTTGTTCCTTTACACTCACCCATTAATATTTTCTTTAAAGTACCCGGTACTTTAAAATTAAAAACATTTATTGGTATTCCATTTTCTTTACAAAGCGTAATTGCACTTAAATCCATTACTTTAAGATTATCCTTTAGCACATCGGAATAACTTAAACTATCATATTTTTTTGCATCTACATTTAATTCTGGGTCGCTATCAAATACTCCATCAACCTTTGTTCCTTTAAGTAAAATATCCGCATCAATTTCAGCGGATCTCAATGCAGCAGCTGTGTCAGTGGAAAAATAAGGATGACCGGTTCCTCCACAAAAAATAACAACTCTTCCCTTACTTAAATGTCTTAACGCTTTTTTCTGAACAAACGGTTCAACGATCTCATTAATATTTAATGCAGACATAACTCTAGTCGGAATACCGGCAGCTTCAAACGAATCCTTTAAAGCTAAAGAATTTATTACCGTAGCTAACATTCCCATATAATCGCCATCAATTCTACTGATTTTATCTTCATCTAAAGTACTTTGTGCGCCACGATATATGTTGCCACCACCAATTACAATTGCTATTTCAATACCAAGATCGAATATTGATCTGATTTCATTCGCAAAATATTTTAAAATGTTAGTATCAATTACCGATTCATTGTTACCGGCTAATATTTCGCCACTTAATTTTAGTAATATTCTATTATAATTCATTATAACAAATAATTTATTTATTAACCTAATTGGAAACGAGCAAATTTTGAGATATTAATATTTTCACCTAATTTACTAATTGTTTCTTTTATATATGTTTCAATATTTTGATCGGAATCTTTTATAAATTCTTGTTCTAATAGGACATTTTCCTTGTAAAATTTCCCCATTTTACCGATAATTATTTTTTCAGCAATATGTTCCGGTTTACCCTGTTGAATTATTTGTTCTTTATATACTGCTTTTTCTCTCTCAATTAATTTTGGATCAAGTTCTTCTCGACTAATTGCTTTTGGATCCGATGCGGCAATTTGCATTGCTATATCTTTTACAAAGGATTTGAATTCTTTTGTATTAGCTACAAAATCAGTTTCACAATTTACCTGAACTAATACACCTAATTTACTCCCTGGATGTATATATGAATAAATCGCTCCCTCTTTTGCTTCACGACCGGATTTTTTTTCTGCTTTAGCAATTCCTATAGATCTTAAATGATCTACTGCCTTCTCGATATCACCATCACAAGATTCCAACGCCTTTTTACAATCCATCATTCCGGCACCGGTTTTATCTCTCAACTCCTTTACTAATTTTGCACTTATTCCCATCTTTATCTATTCTCCCTTTCAATAAAATAACTTATTACCTATTTTTTACTAATCTTTTTGACACTTTTAGGTTTTATATCTTGTGTCTTTTCTTCTTTCGTATCATTATCTGTCTTCCCACCTTTCTTTTCAGCTAATATAGCATCAGTCATTTGTCTCGTTATCAACTGAATTGTACGATATGAATCATCATTTGCAGGTATTGGTATATCTATCAAACTTGGATCCGAATCCGTATCAACAATACCAATGATTGGAATATCAAGTTTAATCGCTTCGGATACTGCAATATTTTCATGATTAGTATCAACAATAAAAAGAACATCGGGTAAACGTTTCATATCTTTTATACCACCAAGCACCAATTCCAACTTATTCTTTTTTTTGATAAGCTGTAAAATCTCTTTCTTTGTAAAATTTTCCCATTCATTTTCATTTTGGCTCTCTTTCTGCAACTTTTCCAGATGACGAACACTTTTCCTTATCGTAACATAATTGGTCAAAGTTCCACCAAGCCAGCGTTCTACAATATAATGCATATTACTTCTTATAGCTTCTTCTTTAATAATATCTTTCGCCTGTTTTTTTGTCCCAACGAAAAGCACTTCACCACCTTTTCGCACAATATTGCCAATAAGATCACTTGCCTTATCTATAGCTTTCATTGTCTGTTTCAGATCAATAACATGTATTCCATTCTTTTCCATTATTACATAATTTTTCATGGACGGATTCCATTTACTTGTTAAGTGCCCAAAATGAGATCCCGAACTAATTAATTTCTCTATTGTAATTTCTGCCATTTATTTTATCTCCAATATATTTTAACGTTTAGAAAATTGAAATCCTCTTCTTGCACCACGTAAACCAGGTTTCTTTCTCTCAACTTTTCTGGAATCACGTGTTAAAAATCCATTCTCTTTTAATATAGAACGATTTTCAGAATTATTTGCAGCCAATGCCCTACTTATTCCATGTCTTACCGCTCCAGCTTGACCGGTTAAACCACCACCTTTGACATTTACATAAATATCATAACTTTTTTTTGAATTAGTTAATTCTATCGGCTGTAAAATAATCATCTTATATGTCTTTCTACCAAAATAATCATCAACTTTTCTATTATTTATAATAATTTCACCTTTCCCAGGAATTAATCTTACTCGAGCTACCGATGTTTTTCTGCGACCTACAAATATATCTACTTTCTTTTTCATTTAGTCATTACTCCTAATTTGTTTCTAATTTCTTTGGATTTTGAGCATCATGCGGATGATTAGGACCTGCATAGACCTTAAGTTTTTTAATAATCTGACGACCTAATTTATTATGAGGAAGCATGCCTTTCACTGCATTAATTATTATCCTTTCAGGATGTTTTTCTCTCAAATCTTTTATTAATATAGTTTTTGTACTTCCGGGATATCCTGAATGACTAAAATACGATTTCATCTGTTCTTTCTTTCCCGTTACACGAACTTTATCTGCATTTACAACAACTACAAAATCACCGGTATCAATATGTGGAGTAAAAATCGGTTTATGTTTACCTCTTAATATCTGAGCAATCTCACTTGCTAATCTTCCTAATACCTTATCCTTAGCGTCAACAACAAACCATTCATGATTTACATCACTTGGCTTTGCGGAATATGTTTTCAATTTGTATCCTCCGTTATTTCATTTAAGTTCAACCAATTTTAAAAAAAGTAACTCTATACCTTTTAGAAAATTGTAACTTTTTTTACTTTTCAAGTCATCTTTCCGGGACTTCCATTAAAGCTTATTAATATAATAATATTTTTATTGATTACAAATGTTTTTCTTTAAAATAATTTACATGTAAAACGGTTTTTTAAAAACATTACTCCATATAAATGCCTATTAAATGCCCATAAATGCCTATAAATGCCTATAAATGCCCATCAAATTCCCATCACACCAAACTCAATGCAATAGAATTTAATTTTGATCGTGAATCATCGGCTCTCGACAATAATATCAATGGAACTTTTGCACCCATAACTATCCCACCGACATCCGCTTTATCAATATGGATCATGTGTTTCAATAAAAAATTCGAAGTGGTAATATTCGGTCCAATTATTAAATCAACATCACCACTGATTTTTGAATCAATATGTTTCTTTTTTGCCGCTAAAGAAGAATAGATCACATCCAACGCAATAGGCCCTTCTGCGAGATATCCCTTCTTTGTAAATTCCTCTGCCAATATTCTTGCTTCAATTGTTTCAGGGATCTTTTCATTCAATTTTTCAATAATAGCAGCAAATGCTATTTTTATTGGCGGTTTAATAATTCTTTTTACAAATTCAATTGCATTATCGGCAAGAGCTCGTCTTTTATCAATATCCAAATCAATATTTATTGCACCATCGGTAACAAATAATATTTTATGATAACCGGGTGTATCGCAAACAGCAATATGAGAAAGTAATTCACCCTTTCTTAACCCCGTATCTCGCTTCAAAACAGGACTTAAAAAACTTGCAGTGGCAATGCTGCCCTTCATTAACACATCACCTTTACCATCTCTTATATCTTTTATTGCATTTTTAATTGCTTCATCAGGAGAATCGCTTTTAATTATTGTAAAATTATTAAGTGAAGTTTCTTTAGTATATTTATTAATATTTTCAACTATTCCGTACAGGCGTGACTTTATAAGTCCCTTGTCTGTTGCAACTTTCAGTGCTTCGTAAACAGGTTTGGAATTTGGGAAAACCACATTGATCGTCTTCGGTTTTTCTACATTGATCAATTTATAAATATCCGCATATCTCATAAAACATTCCTCCGATTTCATTTGTATTCATTAATTTTTATCTTACCATCAATTGCTCGAAATCCTCCATCAGCCATTGCTTCTAATTCGTTTTCACCCGGAGAAAATATTATATTAAATTTTTCTAAATTTTTCGTTAATTGTTCTTGAATATTTTTATTATAAGCCAAACCTCCGGTAATAATAATTGCCTTTACATTATAATTACACACAGAAAGCATTGCTCCAATCTCCTTTTGAATTTGATAGATCATTGCATCAAATATTAATTTTGCCTTTTTGTCACCATTTTTAATTCTTTTACTAACTTCTCTGCCATCATTTGTACCCAAATATCCCTTTAAACCGCTGTTCTTTATAAATAATATTTCTAATTCTTTTTTTGTATATTTCCCTGAATATGCTAAATCCATAACTCCTCGAAGTGGCAATGCTCCTGCTCTTTCCGGTGAAAACGGACCCATTCCGATCAAGGCATCATTTACATCAACCATTCTCGATCTTTTTAAAGCACAAACAGAAATTCCACCTCCCAAATGAGCAACTACAAAATTATTATTTTCAATATTCCAATTATTTTGATCACATATTTTTCGAGCAGTGGCTTTAATATTCAATGCATGAGCTCTACTTTTTCTTTCTATACCCGGAACACCTGATATTCTGGCTACATCTTCCAATTCATCAATTGTTACAGGATCGATAATATAAGCGGGAACACCAAATTTCTTGCCAAAATAATCGGCAAGCATCGCTCCTAAATTACTTGCATGATTACCGTTTTTTGCCTCTTTCAAATCTTCCACTAATTTATCATTCACTCTATATACACCGCCTTCAATTGGTTTTAATAATCCGCCTCTACCAACAACTGCAACCAGATCTTTAAGGTCAACATCTTTTAACGATCTTTCAATTGAATCTTTACGGTATGGAAATTCAATCGCTACATTTTTTTTGGATATTTTCGAAGCCGGCATTTCAACCTTAAATTCATGAATTTTTTCACTTCGATTAAACACTCCCATTTTAGTTGTAGTTGACCCCGGGTTAATTGTTAAAATCAATTTCATAAACCTCCCACAATTTTATTTTTCTCAACATTGTTAATTTATTCAAGTTTACAATTTTTTTTCGAAATAATCAAATAATTTATTATTTAATAATATTCATTTTTTTCCCTTTGCATTCTTTTTCTTTGCGATCTTTGCGTGAAATCTTACAAATTCTTGTTAATTTTTATTCGTTACTAAATATTAATTTTGTATATTTAAATGGATTAAACATAAGATAAAAAAGGAGTCAAAATGAAAATAAAAAAAATACTTGTTGTGATAATTTCCATTGTAGTATTATTGTTTGCAGAAAACAATAATACAAAAAAGATTTACAATATGGCAAATTTTGAAATTGATTCATTGTTGAAAACAGAAAGTCAAAATAATCTAACTGTTTCAGAAAGAATAAATTTTTATTCAGAATTATTTCTGGGAATGCCTTACAGCTGGACAGCTACAGGTGATGGCCCTTATGCCCTTTTTGAATCATATCCGTTAGTTGATTTTGACAGTACAAATTGTATGGTTTATTGCGAACATGTTCTATCAATGTCAATTTCAGATAGCTGGGATAATTTTTTCAACAATCTTCAACAAATACGATACAAAGATGGAATGATCGGAATGAGAACGAGAAATCATTATACGATTGGCGATTGGCTGCCGGAAAATAGTTGGCTACTTGACGATGTTTCAAAATTAGTTGGCGGAAAATATACAAAAAAAATGACAAGAACTATTTCACATAGACAATTTTTCAAAAATAAAGGAATAAAAGATCTGCGATATGTTAAACCGGATAGAAAAAATACAATTGATTATGTTCCTTTAAAGTATTTAGAAAAAGTAAAAAATAATGTTCACAATGGCGACATCGTTTCACTTTTATTTGCAAATAAAAAAGATATTTTTTCCGCTCACATGCTAATGATCGTGGAAAAAAATGGAGTAAAATATTTCAGAGAAGCATCAACAAGTAATTATTCTACATTTGAAACAACTTATGATAAATGGGTAAGTTCAAAACTGAATTCCAAAAAATATGCCGGAATGGCTTTTATGAGAGTGAAACCGGAACTTGATAAAAAAAATGCTGTGATCTTGCCTTGGAAAATTGATGAGATGAAAAAATAATAACATCTTGCTCACTATAATTCTTAAGCAAACTAATAAATATATTGAAATTGACAAAACAGTTGATCGAATTAAAAACTTTCAGGCAACCGAAACACGTTTTTGTTCAGATGTATTGACTTGTTCTGTTTATATTCTGTCGTTTTTCACGGAACTGGATAGCCGTTACGTGCTTCCAAGAGTCGATACCAATCTTCTCTACTATAATCAATCTCTAATGCTCGTTTTGCAGCTTTGATACGTGAAGGCGTTGTTGTTCCTATGATTGGTAATATCTTTGAAGGGTGTTTTAATAACCAAGCCAGCATTATTATCCAATTTTCAGTATTATATTTTTTTGATTGATTATCAAATTCTGATTTGATACGGGCTTCATCTTCCTTTGAAAATGTATTACCCCAAGCTGGATAAACTACTCCTCCAAGTGGACACCAAGCTTGAGGAGTGATTTTTAGCTCTTGGCATTGATCTAACGTGCCATCTAATAGTGCATTGATATTGTGAATGTTTATTTCTACCTGATTTAGCAACAATGGAAAGGAGCAATATGACTGCAACAGGGAAACTTGAGATGGTTTGAAATTACTGACACCAAAATTTAAAACTTTGCCTGAATCTTTAAGTTCTTGAAAGGCCTCGGATACTTCCTTCGGATTACAAAGATAATCCGGTCGATGTAAAAGTAAAAAATCGAGATGATCAATCATTAATCTGGATAAAGATCCTTCAACACTTTTTATTATGTATTCTTTTGAAAAATCATAACGCGTTGGATCATTTTCGTTTGGATTATTTTTACCCCTAATTCCGCATTTACTTGTTATGATCATTTTGTCCCGTACTTCCGGATTGTCTCTTAATATTTCCGAAAACAACTCTTCACTTTTACCGCCACCATAAATATCTGCAAGATCAAAATGTGTATAGCCCTCTTCAATTGCAGTTCGGATTGCTTGTTTTCCTTTTTCACGACTATCTATTGAATTATCTCCAACAACACGCATACATCCATACACAATACGAGAAGACAAAATATTACTCTTTCCAATTTTTAATAATTCCATTATTTTACCTATATTTTACTTTATAATACATATCTTTTTTATTCATAATTATTAACCTATAGTGATTGTATTGGTGATTATGATCAATGATATCGCCTATATAAATTTCTCATAACTTTTCCTATTATCATCACTATTTATCCTATTCAATTCCATTAATATTATTTTAATATACACAATTTGTTAAAATTTTCCAAATATTTCTAACAAAATAAAAATAATCATTAAATTGTTTTTTCGATATAAATCTATTAAATTTGATAGATATGAAAAAAATAAAAGAAATACTAAACTACGGTTTCAAAAATAATTACTTTTTAATAATTATTGGAATTTTTGTCAGTGCAACGATTGGAGCTACTATTGTTACGATATTGGAACCGAAAACATTCGGATCATTTTTTAGTGCGATCTGGTGGGCAGTTGTTACAATGACTACTGTTGGATATGGCGACATCGTTCCTAAAAATATTATTACACGAATGGTATCATTTTTTGTAATATTTGCCGGCATTTCTTTTGTTTCATTATTCACAGCGACAATATCTTCAATGTTTGTTGCAAGAAAAATAAGAGAGGGAAAAGGTTTGGAAAAAATAAATCAGTTTGGCCATCTAATAATTTGCGGATGGAATAGTTCAACAGAAAATTTAATAGAATCAATATTAAATATTGGCAAAAATGAAAACTTTTCTAAAATCACACTCATTAATAATCTTCCTGAAGATGAGATAAATAACATTATCTACAAATTCAAAGATGCGGAAATTAAATTTATACGAGGTGATTACACGAAGGAAATTGTTTTAAAAAGAAGTAACATCAAGGAAGCAAAAGCAGTAATAATTCTACCTAACGAGACAACTCAACTGACAGATTCTGACGAAAAAACATTATTTGCAACCTTGACAATTAAATCAATTTCAAGTAAAATTCCAGTTATCGTATTCTTAGAAAACAATGAAAATCGTGTTCACTTAAAGAGAGCAAATGCCGATGAAATATTTGTAAAAAACGAATACAGCGGTTTTATTCTTGCTTCATCCGTCTTGATGCCCGGTGTTCCGCAGACAATTTCAAAATTAATGGATACGACATTCGGAACTACTCTTGTGAGAAAAAATATTCCCAAAAGCTATATCAAAAAAACATTTAAGGAACTTTCTGAATATTTTAGAGAAGAAGAAAAAGCGATTTTAATTGGTGTGTTCAATGAATCTGAACAAATTGCATTTACAGAATTACTCTCTTCGGACACAAGTCAATTAGATGCATACATAGAAAAAAAACTTAAAATGGCTGGACATTCGCTCGGTGAAAGAAATAAAATGGAAATCAATCTGAATCCCGATGATGATTATGTAATTAAAGAAAAAGACATAGCTATTTTAATAAATAAAAGTTAAAAATGAGAAAATAAAATGAATTATTTTGAGAATTTAAATAAGTATTCACTATTTGATAATTTGACAAAAAAGCAAATTGAAAAATTTCATTCTTTGATCAAAATAGCAGAATACAAACCGAATGAATTAATAATAAAAGAAGGTGAACCCGGTGATTTTATGTTTCTTCTTATTAAAGGTGAAGTGGAAATAACAAAGATCATGACATTATCACTTAATAAATCTGATGAGGACACACGAGAGAAATCTTTTATTCGCCTTAGTAACAAAGATTATCCGTTTATTGGTGAAATGAGTTTCGTACAAAATAAAGAAAAACGATCTGCAAGTGTAAAAGCAATAGATAATTGTGTAATCGGCAAGATCTACAACAATGATCTTACAGAATTACTTGAAAATAATAACGAAATCGGTTATAAGTTAATGAATAATATCGCTAGAAAAATTGCCAATGATCTTAGAATTACAAATAAAAATATTCTAAAATTAACAACGGCTTTAAGTTTAGTATTAGAAGAATAATCTTTATTCAATTCACAATCCATAAAAAAGAGAAAAATCAATTCCCAGAAAGTTTGGTAAAATATTATTTTGCTAAAATCATTTTATTAGTAAATATTTTACCATTACATTTCATCTGATAGATATAAACTCCTGATGTAACTTTTGTTCCGGTATCATCAGTTGCATTCCAATTGATTGTATGGTAACCGGCTTCCATTGTATTATTTACAAGAGTTCTTACTTTTTTCCCTGAAATTGAGTAAACACTTATTTCTACTTTCTGAGATTTTGATAGTTCAAATTTTATGTTTGTTGTTGGATTAAAAGGGTTGGGATAGTTTGTATCTAATGTAATAGTCTGTGGAATAGATGATTTTTTAAATGGTTCATCACCTGTAACATATACATGAATTTGATCTTCTTCCTGTTCATTTCCAGCAATAACAACACATTTTAAATCATGTCCATCAGGGTCATAATAGAGTGTTTTTGTCATTGTAGAGTATATCTCACCAGAATATTCAGTCCAACCATAATATCCATAATAATACCATTGATAATCATAATTACCTATTCCACCATCTGCATCTGCTTCCCATGTTCCGGTAGCGTGATATTGTGGTGCCTTGGTATTTTTATCAAATTGATGACCTATCAATATTGTCGGACCAGATACATCAACGGTTAATGGCTCAACGTATGCAGTAAATATTGCCTCATACACAACCGAATGTGAAATCTGTTCCAATAGCAATTCTATATTATTACTATAATTAACCCCATCTAATTGCCACTGACTAAATTCATATGTTTGACTATTTATTTCCTGATAATCAACTGCTTTGATATCAATTAATTGAGTGCCTAAAATACTACAATACTCATGATGAGGATGATCTTTTTCGTGGTATTGATGATCGTCTTTTAATAGCGGATTGCGTAACAGAACTACACCACCGCCCTCACCTTCAAAATCGTTTGCCAGGGTGGCTCGAATTGTCTTACCCCTGAGAACATCAAAAAAACCGACAGGATCTCCCTGATTTGTTATTTCGCTTACATAAACAGTTTCTTCAGAACCACCTATACCTGGGACCTGGTCAACCTTTATATCCCCAATGTTATTAATATTTAGGTTCGATGGTACATAAACCACATAAGCCACATGCCCATGAGGATTATGATAACCATGGGGATTGCCATTAAGAAATATGCTACCCCATGCAAGAATGTCACCAACACCTACATTCAGTATATTTGTACTAAACGTATAACACTCTGGTATTCCCTGGGCTAGCGTCATTACAGGATCACAAAAACAGTCACCGCTGGTTTTACCTTCTGCACGTCCCAATGCATAGCCGTAGCAATTGTTACTACTATGGTCATGGTCTGCACTTATGTGTCGGTAAGGCTTTTCCCAACTCTGAGCAAAAAGTCCTTCAAAAATGATTAAAAAAACTAACAATTTGTACTTTTTCATGGTACATCCTCCTTATCTTTTGTTTTTATTTTCCTCGCATAACATAAGCTGTATTGTTTGAATAGCCTATAATTATGACTTGCGTTCCGTCTGTCCAAACTTTTTTGTAGGTTATTTCTGGGTAATATATGGAATCCAGATAAAAACATTCATCACCATCCCAAAAGTCTGCATTGCCACCCTCTCCCACGGCATATATATTATCCGGACCGGAACCGCTGATGTCCCAATATTTTGACTGGGAATCCTGGTAAAGTTTTTGCCACTCTTCATCGCCGCGTCTCTTGCGAAAAACGCCCTCTCCGCAACTATATATGTAGTCATCGGTAACATAAATATCCAAAAAGCCAAACGAATGAAAAAGATATTCATCACGACTTTTTTGAAATTGATTTTCTATAATCCAGCTTTCGCCGTTCCATTTAAGGAAATAACCATTAATCCCAACATTATAGAAATAATATCCGATTGCGTATAAATCATCTGAATCATCACCAGAAAAATTATTTATCCAGATAGTATCAGAAAGACAATAATCTGTCCACTTTTCTCCATTGAAATGGTAAAGAAGCCCATACCAACCGCCAACCCAGATATTATCCTCTGAATCTCCCCAAATATCAAAAAATATAGTTCCTCTTTGTCCATCAACATGCGCATAAAAAACTTGTTGCCATTTGGAACTGTTGTAGCAAACTATGCTTCCCTGATAATCAACTCCCTCCGGCAGGTACCATTGGGTATCTCCGGCACCATATATCTTACCCGATATGTTCTCAACAGCCCGAATATCACGAATCTTGCTTAAAATAGTGGTATCACGCCACTCTTCTCCATCATAATGCCAATAAACATCGTTGTAATATGAGTTTTCTCCAAAAATATAAATATCATTTTCATCAATATATAAAATATCGGTTGGACGAAACCTTGAACTTACGACACTTAATTCAAGTGTATCAATCGTCCATGTATATTCTGTCGGATGAACTCTTTTGTCTTTTTCATTATTTTTTGTTGAATAATCACATTTAGATAAAAACAAAAAAAGTATTAAAATATAGACAATTGTTTTTCGCA